>SKER01000934.1_pt1 | contig 28112 bp, 32 predicted proteins | sample 4826961 | NCBI WGS metagenome assembly SKER01 (sample SAMN11008804, study PRJNA524170) | human gut metagenome | biome: Human fecal sample; material: Feces; isolation source: fecal sample from pouch patient p47 | host: Homo sapiens | place: Israel: Tel-Aviv | collected 2016-11-16 | reverse complement strand
CATAATGATCTGTAAAGATCTCTTGTAGGATATTCATGATTCTATTATGAAGGAAAAAGACAAAAAAAGAAACCCACCCCTCAAGAATGAGGGGCAGGGGAGTTGAAGTGTCGAAGACACTTTTTTAAAATACATACATTGACAAATATCTATGTATATATTATATTGAACATAGACAATGATCAATGTGAGGTGTCAATATGAATGCAATGGATGTGGCTTTGATATGCAAGGCTTTGGGCGATGCGAACCGGCTGGAAATTGTACAGATGCTGTCGGATGGAGAAAAGTGCGGGTGTAAACTTTTGGAAAGATTTGAAATTACCCAGCCAACTTTATCCCATCATATGAAGATACTGGTAGGATGCGGCCTTGTGAATGATCGTAAGGAAGGAAAATGGCATCACTATTCTTTGAATTGTGAGACATTGATGAATTACAAACACTTTATAGAATCCCTTACTTGCCTTGGATGCGGTGACGGGGATAGTTGTAAATAATTTAAGGAGAGCAGATATCATGAAAAAAGAATCAAATTCAGGAATTAGTTTTTTTCAGCGTTACCTGACTGTAACCTGCCAAACATCAATCTGGGGCAGTTGCAGATAATTCTCGCAGCAGCGGGCTTACTTTCTGTATTAGCAACGGTTAGCTGTATGTTGTTCCTGTCTGCAAAATGTAAAGACACATTGACAGTTTTGCTGATGTCTATCGTAGTTCTTCTCATGCCGCTTTTTGCTTATGTGGCGATGGGAGCAACATGGCTCTCTGCCATACTTCCATCTGCTGGAATTGGTATGCAGAACAATTTCCTTTCTCAGCTTGCAAATTTCAATTATCTGAATATCGGTGGAATGAGTTTCTGGACACCGCATGTTATTTTGATTTCGGCAGGAATTGAATTATTTGTGTTTACATTCTTGGCGATTCATTCCTATTGCAGACATCAGGTAGCATAAAAGAAGTTCAAAATAGAATGAATTGATTATCTGCCGCATGACGGCAAAAGAAAAACCAGACAATTTAGAACGGCGACTTTGATTTTCAGAGCCGCCGTTTCTTTGCGTTTATACAAACCTATGATGAATTTTCCGGAAATATTGTAGCTAATAGTTATTTAAACTGTTGTATTTGTTTAAAAATTAAAAAATATCTAATGAGTCTTCCGCATCTACCCACATCTGCAAATTTCCATCAAGATATAATCTTGCATATTCAAGAGGATCATCAATGGCGAGTGCGTTTAATGCACAGTCTGATCCTGATGTGGTTTTTAAGTCCTTTTCAGCTTCCCAACAGTCAATGCGGAGCATATAGCCAACATAGGTATAAACATCAATACTGTTGCGCTTTGGATTGTATTCTGCAAATATTGTTCTCATCGTATCAAATCTCCTTATCGTTAAATCAATCATTTGTTGCAAAAATCAGAAGCATTTCAATCAGTTCACCATGTCACTTTTATTTTGTGTTATACTGTTTTATAGGATTTTCTTGCCCTTGTATTTGCCCTTATCAGAGTTCGTAAACACTGGTGTGACAATATAACACAAGGGAAACAATAAGGGAAAGCTCACCAGTGATAAATTCAGTGTTTTCAAGGGTTTGCGGAGAATTTAATAACAAAATATAACAGTTATTAAATCTCTTAAAACAGGTGAAATCTCAATCGGAATTTGAAAGTAAGGTGATTTTGTTTGGAAAATTATATTGCGAGTTTAGAAAAAGAAATTTCTTTGATAGAAAATGGTTTTAAAGAGGAAGAAAAAAGAGCTTTATCCGATTATAGATCTAATGATAAAGAATTTGTCAAGAAGTTGGCGTTTTCAGCTTATAACTCAAATACCTATCAAGTAAGAATGTACGGTGTATTTCTTTTTGGATACTTATCAGAACAAAATGATATTTTGACATTTATGAGAGATGAAGTTTCTAAAGATGATAATTGGAGAGTTCAGGAAGTATTAGCAAAGGCATTTGATGAATTTTGCAAAAATACAGGATATGAAAAAGCACTTCCGATCATTGATGAATGGTTAGAAAATGATAATCCAAATACGAGGAGAGCAGTTACGGAAGGATTAAGAATATGGACAAGTAGACCATATTTCAAAGATAATCCGAATGAAGCAATTAGGCGGATTGTAGCCTTAAAAGAAGATCCGAGTGAATATGTTAGGAAATCAGTAGGTAATGCTTTAAGAGATATTAGTAAAAAATTTCCGGAGCTGATTAAAGATGAACTCAATAACTGGAAGTTAGAAAGCAAAGAAATAAATCAAGTATACAAACTGGCGAGTAAACTTATTAACTGATAAATCCCAGTTTGTATAACAGGAAAATTTAAATTTAACGCTTGAAAAAAGGAGAAATAAACATGGCAAAGAAAGAAGAAAGATTTGAAGTTACATTTAGAGACGGAAGTCAGCTTAAGGATGAAGGAGTTCGCCAAATCCTTGTAGATAAGGAGACTGGGGTTAACTATCTTTGTTGGAAATCTGGATATGGAGCGGCTATTGCACCTCTTCTGGATTCAGAAGGAAAAGTCATAGTTATAAAGTAAAATCGGAAGTTGTAGTAAAGGAGGTTTACAATGGGGTTTTGGATTTTTATGTTGATTATGGATTTGCTTCTTCCATTTACGATGATTGGTTTTGGAAGATATTTTACGAAAAAGGCTCCAAAGGAAATAAATTCAGTATTTGGATATCGGACTTCGATGTCTATGAAGAACAAAGACACATGGGAATTTGCTCATAAATATTGTGGTAAAGTCTGGTATGTCTGTGGAATGGTTATGTTGCCGATAACAGTAATATTCATGCTTTTAGTGATTGGAAAAAATAAAGATTGTGTTGGGAGTATAGGAGGAATTATCTGTGGTGTTCAACTTATTCCTTTAATTGGGTCTATTCTTCCAACAGAAATAGCATTAAAAAAGAATTTTGATAAGAATGGAACAAGACGATAAATTCCAGTTTGCCGAAATATATTTCTAACTTTCCCTATTTTACAGGCTTTCCAGCCTGTGCATTAGCGAAACGATATGTATTTTCCCTTATTTTTGCCCTTATGAGATAATCGTAAGGGAAATAAGGGAAAGTTTTATTTAGTCATTGCCTGCCACTTTATCAAGTAACCTTGCAGATTCCCGCTTGGCTTTTCTTGTAGAGTGTGCATAGACATTCATGGTGGTACTGACATCTGAGTGCCCTAACAGTTCCTGCACATCCTTTGGTGCTGCTCCATTTGCCAGAAGGTTGCTTGTGTAGGTGTGTCGCAACTGGTGAAAATGAAATCCTTCAAATCCATCCAGTTTCTGAGCAATCTTCCTGCAAACAATTCCTAACGTGCTTGGCAGTTCCAAACTTCCATCCGGTCTTAAGCAGACAAAGGATATTTCCTTATAATCTTCTGGAACATTCTCTGTTCCGTCCAGATGATAGAACTCATAGTAAACTCTGTTTTTGTCTTTTACTTCTCTGTAGTAGTTTTTATGGTAAAGTTCTCCGTACTGCATTCGGTTTTTAAGTTGTTCCTTTCGGGCATTGCGAAGAATCTCTGCCAGTGTATCTCCAAAATCAACAATCCTTACCTTTTTTCGTTTGGTTGGTCCGATGATATTCTTGTGCCTTGAACCATCATATCGGATACTGCGTCTGATTGTAAGGCACTGTTCTTCAAGATTCACATCCTGCCATGCCAGACCACAGGCTTCACCGATACGAAGTCCTGCATAATAAGCTATCTGGATTGGAAGTATTGCCGGTGGATTGTAATTCTGTAGAAATTCAATCAGTCTTTCATAATCCTCTCGTGGAATTGGCTGTATATCGCCATCCATGTCATCATCGGAAAACAGGTCAACCTCATCCGTCTGGTATTTCAGCTTAATATACTGCATCGGATTGAAAGTGATATATTGCTTTGGTGATACTGCAAATCGGAATGACTGCTGTAATACTGCCGAGAAAGAACGAATGTAATCTTTGCTATAACCTTTTCTTTCTGAACCATCTGGATAAGTGCCACCAAAGGAAAGCAGATCGAAGAAGGCTTGTAAATGCTCAGATGTTACATTTTTCAACTTTCTCTCTGAAATTGGATGCTTCTTGATGTTGGTAATGGCACCGAGGTAATTCTGGACTGTCCCATTACTGAGCGTACCGGTCTTTAATTCTTCCTCTGCCCATATATCAAGTAATTCTCCAATTGTAATATTTTCCGACTTTGCAATGAATTTCTTGCTTTCGTAATCGTCCATTGCCTGACGGAGCAGTTTTTCCGTTTCACTTTTACTTTCTGTTCCAGCGTATTCTTTCTGAACCAGATTGCCGCTTGCATCTTCTACATAGAAGCGGTAGTACCATTTCTTTCCTTTTTTTCTTACAGATCCTTTTGCCATAATCGTGTGTCTCCTTTCGATATCAGACAATCGGAACTGATGAAATGCTTCTTGCGTGTAAGTATATCATAACTCCGGTTGTCGTTCTATACCGAATCGGAATCCTCATACAAAACTTCTGATAAAAGATTTTCAAGCCTTTGTTCTGCCATTTCCGGTTTCTTGGAATAAAGCCTTACGATATCTGCCATGTCGTTAAAGGCATTAACAGTGTGGGTGATCTCCCGGAGAAACATAATCTCGTTATATTCATCATTCGATTCAAACCCCATTACTTTTGCAATATCAGCTTCATTCGTGTTGCCCTTGTAATTCTTGCAGGCAAACTGGAATGATTCCAGAAACAGGTTATATTGCTTTAACATCAACAGCAGTAAATCTTTGGAAAAAGCATCTTCCTTTTTACTAAGGTCGAGAGGTAACTGTTTGAGAATATCGCCCATTGCATCACGAATCTGTAATTCTTTCTTATCCGTAATATCGGTTTCGTATTCATCGGTTTCCCCTCTGAGCCATTCAATAGATACATGAAGTGCTTCCGAAAGACCTTCCAGCACCATCTTTTTGGTATTGTCAATCGAACCATTCTCATAACGCAGGATTGTGGAAGCTGTAACTCCCATCTTCTCTGCAACATAAGGCTGTGTCAGATTTAATTCCAGACGACGCTGTTTTGCCCTGCTGCCTATCAGCTTGCGTAGTTCTTTATCTTTCATGCTGATTGCCTCCTTTTTCGGTATGTATGAATTATAGCATGTACCTCACATAATTGCAATATGCAATATAATAATTATTTTTAAAATTTCATAACGCTTGACAACACAATATAAAACCGCTATACTAACAGCACAACAAAAATTGCATAATGCAATTTATAAGGAGGTGACAAGATGACGGAAAGAAAGATTGCATTATCCATCGAGGAAGCAGCCGACTATACAGGAATTGGCAGAAACACTTTGAGAAAGCTGGTTGAATGGAAGAAGCTTCCGGTATTAAAGGTCGGAAGAAAAGTCCTTATTAAAACTGACATTCTGGAAAAGTTCATGGAAGCCAACGAGGGGCGTGATCTGAGGGATAAAGGAAATGTAAAAGCTGTCACAAGAAATGTGGCAACTTAAAAAGGCGGCTTCCTAAGAAACCGCCAAAGGTTCTATCAGACCGAAGCCATGATATACCTACACGCAAGAGGATTATACCATGTGCTTCTCCTGATATGCAACCGGGAACTGTTGTTTATCGGAAAAAGAAAGGATGAAGACGATATGGCGAAATCAACAAAGACTTATGAAGAAAGAATACGTGCATTAGAGAAAAAGGAACAGGAAAGCATTGAAGCTACAAAAAAGCTCATTGCACAGCGGAAGGAACTGGAAAAGCGAAAGAAAGCAGAGGAAAGTAAAAAACGAACCCACAGGCTCTGTCAGATTGGTGGCGCAGTGGAATCGGTTCTTGGCTGTCCGATTGAGGAGGAAGATTTACCAAAGTTGATAGGCTTCTTAAAAAGGCAGGAAACAAACGGAAAGTTTTTCTCAAAGGCGATGCAGAAAGAGCCACTTACAGATATGGAGGAAGTGTAATGGCGGAGGGAGTGGTTTTTCCATTCCCTTCATTGCCTTTGAATGAAGGGCGCACTTATGGACAACCAGAGGTCGTCCTTATAAGTTTGCCACAAGTGGCAACCGGTCTGCGCTTACGCTTGCCGGGCTCGTTCCGTCGGCGGGGCTTTCAGCCAGACCTGCTCATGCCGCAGGGGGCACTCTTGCGCAGAGGGCGTTCCGACAGCTTCACTTCTGCCAAACCAGAAGAAGATGCTGTCGGAAATCAATGCCGGATACGGCAGAAAGGGGGAATCGTATCATGGCGATATTTCACTTTACAGTAAAGATTGTCGGGCGCAGTAAAGGAAAATCTGTCATATCCGCATCGGCATATCTTAATGGAGATGTGATGAAGAATGAGGAAACAGGCAGAATCAGTTACTATACTTCCAAAAAGGAAGTCGTCTACACCAGTCTGATGATGTGCGAAAATGCACCTCCTGAATGGCTGCATGTACCGGAAGAAAATATAAAAAGGTTTCAACAGTCTATCCGTTATAAAAGAGCGGATGATAAAGATGCCGCACTGGAAAAGTTTAAAATCACATTTCAGAAACAGCGTCTATGGAATGAGGTATTGAAGATAGAAAAAAATGCAGATGCACAGCTTGGACGCTCATTTGAATTTTCCCTGCCGAAAGAATGGAGCAGACAGGAACAGATTGATTATACAACCGAATATATTCAAAAGACTTTCGTGGATAAGGGAATGTGTGTCGACTGGAGCATACACGATAAGGGCGATGGAAACCCACATGTGCATTTACTTGTAACCATGCGACCATTCAATCTGGATCATTCATGGGGCAGCAAAGAAGTCAAGGACTGGGATTTTGTCAGAGATACTGACGGAAATATCGTGGTTGATGAATCCCACCCGGACTGGTGGCAGGATAAGAAAAATCCTGATCGGCATGGAATCCGCATTCCGGTACTTGATGAAAACGGAGTACAGAAAGTCGGGGCAAGAAACCGAAAACAATGGAAACGGGTTCTGACCGATGCTACCGGCTGGAATAATCCAAAGAATTGTGAGTTATGGCGAAGCGAATGGGCTGGGATGTGTAACCGGCATTTATCCATAGACAATCAGATTGACCACCGCTCTTATGAAAGACAGGGCAAATTAAAAATCCCTACGATTCATGAGGGTGCGGATGCAAGAAAGATTGAGGAAAAATATCTCACCGGACAGATATGGAATGGTTCATGGAAGGTAGAGGAAAACCAGATGATTAAAAAACAAAATGCACTACTGCAAAAGGTAATCACAACCTTTGGTAAGGTATCCGGTGCATTGTCAATATGGAAGGAGTGGTTGAATGACATTAGAAGAAAGCAAAGAAGTAATTCCCATGATGGAAGCAATGATTACACAGATAGAGGAACAGCAGAATATCATGGCAGAGATGCTTCAGGAGATACAGGAAAAGGACGAGAAGCTGATGTGCTTTCAGGAGCAGGAAGAACGATTGCAGCAATTAGAGAAAGAATTGTCAGAGCTGCTACAAATCTTACCGGATACAGAAGAACTGTTGATGCTTCTGGAAGAAAAGACAGACCAGATACAGAAACTCACAGACGAAAATCAGCAATGGCAGGAATTGGCACAGAAATTGAACAGCGAGAACCGGCTATTGCAGAAACAGAACAGCGAATTACTGAACTTGAACAGCAATTAGAGAAAGGAAGGTTGATTGATGAACGAATTAAGAAACTCAAAGAACGACGATCAACTGGAAGAACTGCTAATGCTGACGGAGCAGATGCAGGAAGAACTCGACCAGAAAGACAGGACTATCCGGGAACTGAAAATGCAGCTCGACGAATCGCTGACCTTGAGCGAGAGGTTAAACAGCGAGAACAGAGCAGGGAACATTCAAGCCTTAAAGAACGACTTGAGGAAAACAAAAGAATTATTGCAGAGCGAGAAAGAGAAAACGCTCACCGCAAAGGACATGATAGAGGAATGTCGCGATAAGCTAAGACAGGCAGAACAGGAACGGGATTATGCACTCTCCCATCAGAAAAAAGTAGAGATACCGGTTGAAAAGTCGGTGCTCTATCAAAAGTGCAGGAATTGTAACCAGACAGCTTATCTGAAAGCGAAGGAAAGGTATGATACGCAGAGAGAAAAAATGGCAGGCAGATATAAAGCAAAAACAGCTATGTATGAAGCATTGATGTTTCTGCTGATATGGTATTCCGCATCAACTACTCTTTTTCAGATGATACAGTCAAAGGTATTTATTTCTGATTGCAGAATATTCTTTGGTGCAATCGGAACTTTCACACAGACTATTGCTGGCTGGATTGCACTGATAGGAAAGAATGTGGCACAGATTAGTAATGGAATATCCAATCCTGTCATTGCCGGAATTATATACTGGCTGATAAGAATATTGATTTGCGGTGGATGTCTGGTGGGTGCGGGAATACTTGTAGCGTTTATAGGGATAAAGATTGCAGGGCTATATAAGAAATACTGTTGGGATATGATTACCATACTGGTAACACTTATAAGCCTGGAAATAGCAATCTACTTTGGAGATTGGATAAAGACAGTCTTGCCGATCAATATGCTATTTCTCTTATTATTGGTGCAACTGGTATATGTTGGAATTAGGTGGTATGTAAAAGGATGGCAAGAAGCCAGAGGATATTATTAAAAAACTATTAGAAACTATTCATATTTACTTTCGTGCTAGGACAGATTATTCTAAAAATTCAGTGATGAGCATGCACATGAAATCTTACTTCGTTTAGGTACGAAAAAGGGCAATGGAAACTTTGTGTTCAGATGAGCTCTCACTATCTTGGTAACAACCGCAAGCAGCAGTGGAATATTGACGATGCATTCCGTATATATTCCACACATGGCTAAGCCCGACTAGAATGTGGGTGAAAAATTTCACGAGTGCCAGAGTTTCCTCTGGCACTCATTTTATTTTCGCTGTGCGTTTTTTCTGTACTCCAGTGGCAACAATCCAGTGCTTTTACGGAATAATTCTGCAAATCGGCTTGAAGTGGAATAGCCTACTGTTTGGGCAACTTGCCCGACTGTCAGCTCTGTATATGCCAGCAGATATTCTGCTTGACTCATGCGCCGCTGTTGAACATATTCCGTGATGGTGCAGTCGTAGTATTTCTTAAAACAGCTTTTGAGCTTTGTTGTTCCCATGCAGGCAATCTGTGTTAGCCGTTCCAGGGGAATATCAAAAGCATAGTGATCGCTAAGATAAGCGGCAACTATTTGGAGATTTTCAATATCCTGTTGAGAGAGCTTATGGGCTGGTTTATCAGGATGTTTCTTCTGATATTCCACCACCATTGAAACAGCTTCTGCGACTTTACCCTCATAAAAAAGTTTTGCTGCAATCCCTTCCCCTCGATAGTCTTTGATTTCTGTGAGTAACCGTGACATTTCTGGAAAGTCGGATGTTTGGTCAATCTTCCGAAATGCATCCACAGGATTGATCTGTGCCTCCGGGTACAGTTTTTTCAGGTAGTCCTCATAATATGCCGGTGCAATCTCAATCCCAACCGAACGGATTGGAATATTTTTATGTATCAAAGCCTTGTATGGAGCGTAGCCTCCAATAAATGTTTTGATACAACCGGCAGACAGTCTACGGTATGGAGATAATTCCTCCCCGGAAATAGAGTCATACCGAGTGATACTCAGACATTCCGGCATGGAGCATTCCAACATGAAATCTTCGTGGAAGGAAAAGTTATGGATTTTAATATCATATAAGTCTTTCTGTCCATAAGTCCAGTAGGTGCCTTCTCCAACTTCGGGAGAAAGTTTCCAGCAGTCACCTAATGCCCCATATTGCTGGTTGTCTGGGTCACGGATAAAACCGTGTCCAATTAGTAGCGGTGTATAAAACTGGTCAATAATTTCAGACATGAAAACAGACCGCCTCCTTTTTGCAACGATTAGACGAACTTTTGAAAGGAACAGACGAACATTGCCGGAACCTATTGAATGTTGTTCGATAAATGCGTATTGTATTAGACGAAGATTAGAGGTATCTAACCGAAGAATATCACAAACCACTTGTCGAGTCAAGACAATGAAAGGTAGGAGGTCAAAATGAGTAATCAAGTAAATTCTATGAACAAAGGTCTGACAGTGAAAGACCTTGTAACAACAGGTATTTTTACTGCACTGTTATTTGTTTTTGTATTGGTGGGCGGTGTCTTTTTTGCAACGAATCCTGTACTTACTTTTTTCATGCCAGCAGGAGGTGGGCTGCTTGCTGGCCCCATTTATCTTTTGCTGATTGCAAAAGTACATAAGCGTTGGAGCCTTTCTATAATGGGCGTTATCATGGGTATTATTTGGTTCGTGACTGGTATGCACTGGGCTTTTGCATTGGGCTACATGATCATGGCGATTGTCGCGGACTTTGTTGCTGGTGCAGGGCAGTACAAAAGCAAAAAACTCAACAGCCTGTCTTATATCCTGTTCTCTCTCGGTGGCACTGGTTCATATATCGTGTTCTTTGTTGACCCCAACGGCTGGGCGCAGACCATGCTGGGGAACGGAACTGAACAGAGTTACATCGACACCATGCAGGCAACTGCAAATACCGGCATCCTGATTGCCATGTTTGCTGCTGTTATCATTACATCTGCAATCAGCGCTTTTGTAGGCTGCAAAATGCTGAAAAAGCAGTTTGAAAAAGCAGGTATTACAGCATGAGCGGTAAACGCCATAAGAAAGAGCTTTGGCTCGACCCACGGGCCAAGCTCTTTCTTATTCTCATGTGTGTTTTATCGTCCATGTTTGCGCCCTCACTTGCATATCAATTTATCCTTGTTATGCTGATTGCGATATTGGGGGCTTTCTTTGGAAAGTGGAAATATGTCATTAAGGCTGTATGCTTTTATGCGGTCATCTGTGCCCTGACAGTTTGGATCATGGCAGAAATGACAGGCACGCTGCGGACAATGTTTATTGCCTTTTTAGGATTGTTTCATAAGGTCTATGCGTGCGGAATCTTGGCTGGGATTGTTCTGACTACTACAAAAGTCAATGAGTTTCTGTCTGCTATGAATCGTGTCCACGCACCCAAAAAGTTAGTAATTCCTATGGCAGTTATGCTGCGGTACATTCCAACTATTCAAGAGGACTGGCGCTACATCAAGGACGCTATGCGGATGAGAGATGTTTCACCTTCTCTGGCGGGCTTTTTAGCCCATCCGGGCATGACGGTTGAGTGTATTTATGTGCCTTTGTTAATGGCAGCTTCAAAAGCAGCGGATGATCTTTCTGTTGCTTCTGTCACTCGTGGAATTGAAAATCCCAATCCACGCACCTGTCTTGTCCAGATAAAATGCGGAGCTGCCGATTGGGGCGTCATGGCCGTTGCCGTTGCTTATCTGATTTTTGAATTATGTGTAAGGGGAGGTGTGATCAGTTGATTGAGTTTGAAAATGTATCGTTTTCCTATACGGGGCAGGAACATGGTGGGCTGCATGATATCAATTTGAAAATTTCGGACGGAGAATGCGTCCTGTTCTGTGGCCGCAGCGGGTGCGGAAAGACAACGATCACACGGCTGGTGAACGGCTTAATTCCTCAATTTTATCAAGGGGAACTTCATGGCCGTGTGCTGGTAGATGGTCAGGAAATCAGCAATATCCCTATGTATCAGATTGCTGCTAAGGTCGGCTCCGTTTTCCAAAATCCACGGACGCAGTTTTTTAATGTTGATACAGACAGCGAGATTGCCTTCGGAATTGAAAATGAAGCTCGCCCTCCTAAGAAATTGGCTGAGCGAGTAGAGCAGACAACTGAAGATTTACATATTCAAAAGCTACGGAACAGGAATATTTTTGAGTTGTCCGGCGGAGAAAAGCAGAAAATCGCCTTTGCTTCTGTTTATGCCATGAACCCACAGATTTATTTACTGGATGAACCATCCTCTAATCTGGATATGACTTCGATCCAGGAATTAAGGGAACATTTGCGGCTGATAAAAAAACAGGGCAAAACAGTTTTGATAGCGGAACATCGTCTGTACTACCTGATGGAGTTGGCTGATCGAATTGTTTATCTGGAAAAAGGAGAAATCAAAAGAATATACACCCCGGAAGAATTTTGGCAGCTATCTGAACCTGATCGTGAACACATGGGGCTGCGAGCTGTTGATCTACAGGCGGTATTCCCGCAAAAAGCCCACTTGCCTGCGCCTACCCCTGTATTGGAGCTGCGGAATGTGACGCTCCGTTACAAGAAGCAAACAATTTTGCATGACATTGAGCTATCCGCCGGAAAGGGCGAAGTGATTGGTGTTGTCGGCCACAACGGAGCTGGAAAGACTACTTTTTCCCGCGCTCTCTGTGGGCTTCACAAAGACTGCGATGGACAATTTTTGTGGGAAAGCGAGCCGATTGAGCGTAAGGAAAGGCTGAAACGCTCTTACATGGTTATGCAGGATGTGAATTATGAACTTTTCGCTGACAGCGTGGAGGCAGAGTGCTCCTTTGGTATACGCAATCCAGATCAAACACTGGTAAATGCAACTTTGGAGGAATTAGGCCTTACCCAATATCGGGAGCGCCATCCAAACACGCTTTCTGGCGGTCAAAAGCAACGAGTAGCTGTAGCTGTTAGCATGATTTGTGGGAAAGATCTGCTGGTATTCGATGAACCGACCAGCGGCCTTGATTTTGACAGTATGACGCAGGTGGCGGGACTGATCCGCCGGTTGTCCAATATGGGAAAGGTTATTTTCATTGTCACCCACGATTTTGAATTTGTCTGCCGTACCTGCTCCCGTGTCCTGCATTTTGACGAGGGCGAAATGCCCGATGATGTACCAGTTACAATGGATGCCCTCCCGAAATTGAGAGAGCTGTTCTCTGTTTCAGATGGAAAGGAGAGGTGATCTATGAAACAGAAAAAAGAAAACAGAGTAGCTTTGCTGCTCCACTGGGCCGGTGAGCAAAAAATCTGGCTGTTCCTGGCAATTTTTCTATCGGCGGTCAGCGGTCTTTGCATTATCGTCCCTTACATTGGAATTTACCGGCTGATGGACGCCACCTTCAATCATACCTGCACGCAGGAACTTGTTGTACATACCGTGGTAATGATTGCAGTGGCGGTAACTTTGCGGTTTGCCCTGTTTGGCTGTTCCGGCGTAGCAGCCCACAAAGGGGCCTATGGCGCTCTTTTCAAAGTGCGCTGCATGGTTGCAGAACACATGGCCAGAGCACCTTTAGGGGCCTTGAATGAACGGCGCACCGGGGACATAAAAACGGTTCTGAATGAAGATATTGAAAAGTTGGAGCTGTTTCTGGCCCATAACCTTCCTGACCTTGTGTGCTATCTGGTGGGGCCGGTAGTCATCTTTATTTATCTGATGACCGTCAATATTCCTCTGGCATTGATTTCCCTGGTTCCGCTGATCCTTGCTGTTGTTGTAATGGGGATGATGTTCCGCAATACGGATGACCTGATGGAACGGGCTAATCACTCCATTACCACACTGAACTCGGTTATGATTGAGTACATCAGCGGCATGAAATTGATTAAAGCCTATAACATGGGGAGCAAATCGTTTCAAAAGTTTTCAGACGCTATCCAGGAAGAAAACGCCATGTGGAATGAAACTTCCCGGCGCATGGGGCCACCTTATGCGGCCTTTGTTGTTATCATCGAATGTGGGATGTTGATGATGGTTCCAATCGGCGGAATGTTTTTCCTGAAAGGCTCACTGGCTGCCAGCGCATTTTTGCTGTTCGTTTATGTAGGTTCCATGTATCTGACGGAAATACGCCCCCTACAGGAACTGGGGACTAATTTTGCCAATGTGCTGAACGCTGTTACTAAGACCAAAGAGATACTGGATATTCCAATTTATGAGGGTGGAGCGGACTTTCCCCAAAATCACGATATTGAACTTCGGAATGTTCGGTTTTCCTATGATGGCAAGACCGATGTACTGCAAGGCGTTAATCTCAAAATTAAAGATGGTGAACGCATGGCCCTTGTGGGACAGTCTGGTGCCGGTAAAAGTACCGTGATTGAGCTGATCTCCCGGTTCTATGATGCGCAGGAGGGCGAAGTGCTGATTGGCGGGAAAAATGTAAAGGAACTCAATTATGATACTATCCTAAAAAATGTCGCCATTGTGTTCCAAAAGACCTTCCTGACCCGTGACAGCGTTTTAGAAAATATCCGCATGGGCAGTAACGCCACTCTGGAAAAAGTACGGACCGCCGCAAAAGAGGCGCAGATTGATGATTTCATCATGTCTTTGCCGGATGGATATGACACGAAGGTGGGCAGTTTCGGCTCTCGCTTCTCCGGCGGTGAAAAACAGCGGATTGCCATTGCCCGCGCTATCCTGAAGAATGCCCCCATTTTGATCTTAGACGAGGCCACAAGCGCCTCTGACCCGGAAAATCAGATGGAGATTGACAAAGCCATTCAAAATCTCTGTAAGGGAAAGACTGTCATTGTGGTAGCCCATCGTTTGAGCGCGTTGAAGATGTGCGAGCGTGTAGCAGTGGTTGAAAATCACACAATTACCTGTGTCGGAACCCATGAGGAAGTCCGAAAGAACAATGCTTACTATCGGAAGGCGTGGGAGGACTACGAAACAGCCCGGAATATTACTTATCAGTTGGAGGGAGGCGAGCAGCATGAGTGAGCATGATGTATTGAAAAAGAACCGTAATTTTTATATTGGCGTTGGCGGGACTGTTCTGGAAGGGCTTCTCTCCGGCAGCCTGTTTATGCTGCTTTACTCTGTCATGCAGTTTTTGTGGTCGGGACAATTTGACATGACCCGTGTCCTGGTTCTGACCTGTGTGATCGCGGTGGTTTTTCTTCTTCGTATCCTGATTTACAGCTATGGCTATACCAAAGCGCAGATCGGCGGTGCAGAGGTCAGCAAGAATACCCGCCTCTTTATGGGCGACCATTTGAAGCGTATCCCGCTTTCCCGGTTTACCCAGGGACAGACCGGCGATTATATCAATACCATCACAAGCGATGTAAACAACTATGAAAAAATCCTGACCCATAAGATCGGTGATATGGCAAAGAGTTTTGCACTTTCGCTCATGCTGATTATTTTTGTGATGACCATTTATGTGCCTGCCGGAATTATCCTGCTGATTGCCGACTTGCTTTTGATCCCTGGACTGTGGCTTTCCTTCCGTATGGTTCGGAAGTATGGTAAAGAAAAGAATGATATTTGTGCAGAGAATGTCAGCAGCATTGTGGAGTATGTGTCTGGTATTCAAACTTTCCGGGCCTATGGCGTAGGTGGTTTGAAGAATAAAACCGTTATCAACGCTATGCGGGAGTTCTGTCGGATCAGCTTTGTGTACGAATCAAAAGTGCTTCCTATTGGTGCGGTCTTTGGTATTTTGAGTTGGCTGTCCTGCCCGCTGGTTATCTTGCTGGCCTATGCACCCTGGGTCGCAGGGACACTGAACACGGTGGACTACCTTTTGATTTGTATGCTGCCCCTGTTCTGTGCAAAGCTGGCTAACTCGATTTTTGTAGACCTCACCAGTTATAAGAACCTGATGATCTCGAAAAACAAAATCTTGAGTGTAATGAATGAGCCGGAGGAAACTGGCAGCATGGAGCCGCTTCACACAGCTACCCATGAAATCACATTTGACAATGTAGATTTTGCATATGTTCCCGGTGAACCGGTACTAAAACACGCCACCTTTACGGTGCCAGATCAAAAGCTCACGGCCATTATCGGAGACTCTGGCTCCGGCAAATCTACTATTTTGAACCTGATTGCAAAATATTATGAAGCAACGGGCGGGACGATTTCTATTGGCGGTAAACCCATTAACCATGTTGCCGCAGAGCGTGTACTGGAGCAAGTTTCTATGGTAGACCAGGACATATTTCTTTTTGACGATACCATCCGGGATAATATCCGACACGCTCGCCCTAATGCTACGGACACGGAAATCGAGGCTGCCTGCCGGGAGGCTAACTGTGACAGCTTCATCCGTAAGATGGAAAAGGGATACGATACGCCGACTGGCGAGAATGGAAATCTTCTCTCTGGCGGTGAGCGTCAGCGAATTTCAATAGCCCGCGCTATACTGAAAAATAGCCCCATCCTGCTCTTGGATGAAGCAACAGCATCTCTTGACATTGAAAATGAGCTTGCCGTAAAGCAGGCCATCGCTAATCTATTAAAAGAGAAAAAGACTGTGGTAATGATTGCTCATACCCTTTCCATCGTCAAAAATGCAGATCAAATCCTTGTAATGGGTGATGGCAGGATTGCTGAATCTGGAACCCATGAGGAATTGCTTGCGAAAGGCGGAAAATATGCTGCTATGTGGAACGCAGAGCAAAAAATATCGGCTTGATAGAAGCTAAAGAAGAATAATTGCATAGCGCATGAACCTGCCCCGACTACGGGGAAAGAAAAAAACCGCTGGCTGGGGCAGGTGATTTTGCGCGCCTATTTTAAGTTATTATCCTAACGGCGGTTTTGAGAAATCAGAGCCGCCGTTTCTTGCGTATACCTAAAAGGAATCTTCCGCATCTATCCACATTTGCATCGTTCCATCAAGATACAATCTTGCATACTCAAGTGGTTCATCAATGGCAAGTGCGTTTAATGCACAGTCAGATCCGGGAGTAGTTGTTAAATTCTTCTCAGCTTCCCAGCAGTCAATGCGGAGCATATAGCCAGCAGAAGTATAAACATCAATGCTGTTGCGTTGTGGATTGTATTCTGCAAATATCGTTCTCATCGTATCAAATCTCCTTATCGTTCAATCAATCATTTGTTGCAAAAATCAGAAGCATTTCAATCAGTTCACCATGTCACTTTTATTTTGTGTTATACTGTTTTATAAGATTTTCTTTCCCTTGTTTTTTCCCTTATCAGAGTTCGTAAACACTCATGGGACAATATAATACAAGGGAAACAATAAGGGAAAGCTCACCTGCGACAAACTTAGTGTTTTCAAGGGCTTGAGAGATATTTGATAATAAAATATAACAGTTATTAAATCCCTTTGAATATATGAAATCTCAATTCAAGTTTGTTGAACTGAATCCGAAAAGCATTAGGGTGCAGAGGAGATAGAAGCCTTTGCGAAAAAGACTAACGAACATAATTAATGAAATATCGGAACCATCTTCTTTTTGTTGTTTACCTATAATAACGATTGGAGTAGTCGATTATAGACATTGCAATCAAAAAAATCTGAAAATATATTTATCAACATTACATAAAAGTGTGTAGATGCACATAAAATTGGAATACATATTGAAATTCAGGTCGTTCTGTGATAGAATCTCATTACTAAAAAGTGTGCAGATGCACGGAAATGGGGAGCGTAACGATGGAGATTAAAAGAGACGCTTACCTACAGCAGCTGATCGAGCGAAAAGATAATGGAATGATAAAGGTGATTACCGGCATTCGTAGATGTGGCAAATCCTTTTTGCTGTTTACCATCTTTAAGAGATACTTACTGGAGAACGGCGTTGATGTTGATCATATTATTGAAATTGCATTGGATGGTATTGAGAACGAGGAATTAAGAGATCCCAAGGTATGCTTCAAGTACATCAAGGATGCCATGAAAGACGACGGGAAGTATTATCTCCTTTTGGATGAAGTGCAGTTCATGCCACGATTTGAGGAAGTGCTGAACAGCCTGCTCCGCATGAGCAATATTGATGTGTATGTCACCGGAAGTAATTCCAAGTTCCTGTCCAGCGACATTGTGACCGAATTCCGTGGCAGAGGTGATGAGATTAGAATCTACCCTCTCTCCTTTGCAGAGTTTTATTCTGTCTATGACGGTGATTATGATGATGCCTGGGATGACTACATGATCTACGGAGGATTGCCGCAGATCGTAAGTTTCCAGAGCGAACGACAGAAAGCGGACTATCTGAAGAATATCTTTGCAAATGTCTATCTGAAGGATGTTATTGAAAGAAATAAGATTCAGAACGTGGATGAGATTGGGATTCTGGTTGATCTGCTTGCATCTGCAATCGGCGCACCGACCAACCCTTCAAAGATTGCCAATACCTTTGCCAGTGAGCGCCAGATGACTTATGCTAATAAAACCATCTCCAAGCATATCGACCATTTAACAGATGCCTTTTTGATTTCCAAGGCAAGCCGATACGATATTAAGGGCAGAAAGTATATCGGTGCAAATCTGAAATACTACTTTACTGATCTGGGACTGAGAAATGCACGTCTGAATTTCAGACAGCAGGAGCCTACTCATATCATGGAGAACATTGTTTATAACGAGCTGCTGATCCGTGGCTACAATGTTGATGTGGGTGTCGTGGATATCTTCGATAAGGATAAAGAGGGCAAACGTGTTCGCAAGCAGTTGGAGGTTGACTTTGTGGTGAATCAAGGAAACCAGAGATACTATATCCAGGTTGCATATGACATGACTTCGGAAGAAAAACAGACGCAGGAATTCAATTCTCTGCGTAATATCCCGGACTCTTTCAAGAAGATCGTCATTGTAAATGGCAGCAAAAAGCCTTGGAGAAATGATGAAGGTTTTGTCATCATGGGAATGAAGTATTTCTTGCTGAATGCGAATAGTCTGGAATTTTAAGTCGATTTGAGTTGTTGCTGTGGTGTTGTTCTATTTCAAAAAAGAGTGAAATGATATAAATAAGGCCACGGCTGATTTCGTGTTGGAACAGCCGTGGCTCAGTTTATTTTTTTATCCGTACAAACGAGACTGTTCCGCAGATTATGTAGAACAGACAGAGTACGATTCCGATAGTGAGAACATACGAGAATAAAGATGAACTTAAGAACGAGATAAACAAAAGTTTGTTGAATTAAAAATGCGTATATGGTTGATTGGTGTGTGCGGTAATATACTATATTCAGAAAAACTATTCAGGAGGGTGTTAGTGTGAGAAAATCAGATTGGGCAAAATGGTTGATCGTGATTCCGGCAATGCTAGGCATTGTGTTGGTAACCTATGTGGATCGTATAACAGATATCTGGGGATTTGGTGCATTTATCTGCCAGCTGATTGCGATTTTAGAATTGGCTTATGGTATGCGAATCGCGATGCTGGCACAGAGTAGAAAGAAGTCCTACCGGTTAACACCGGAAGAACGACATGAGTATGCACAGTATTTATATGAGAAACAATATCAACGTTACCCTGCTGTGGCGAATCAGATGCTTTTGGTTATGGCAAGGATGAGTATACTTCTTGACAATTATGAACGGGCTACACAGGAGCTGGAAGATATTTGTATAGATAAATTTAATCCGGCACAGTTGAAGGTGTATTATTACCTGAAAGTGGTTACAGCAGTAGTGGCAGGAGATACAGAAGGGCTTCAAGAGAGCCAGATGCGTTATGCAGGGATTCCGGATACTAAATGTGTATATCCGACAGAAACTGAGCTTGCTGAGTGGATAGAGCAGAGAGATACAGTGCAGATGGCAGAAGCACTGAAAAAGGCAGTGCCGGATAAGAAAGAGCATCCGGTACGGATCAGTATCATTACTTTGATTCTTGCATATAGTACCTTCTTTTACGGATTGTGGTATGGTATAAACCGTGATATGGGATATGAAGTGAGATATCGTTTCGCAGAAATATCGATTGCTGTTATTACAATCAGTCTGGCGATTCTTTTAATCTGGGGAATCGTAAGCTTGTACAGACACAATTGCCAGGCATTATCCATACAGCCTGGTAAAAACAGAGTGGCATTAATGATCATTTTTGGAGCTGCTGCGATATTTACACTTTTGATTATTGGAATGAGTGGTCTGAGTGTAGTGTTCGGAATGGATGGAGAGGAGACGGTGACTGGTCACGACAGCAAATATACGTATATAACCGTGCAGGAGGATTATGGCGGCGAGCGGAGATATCGAACCAATAATCCATTTGTTATGCAGAGTATGGATGGTCTGTGGTGGTCTTCGGATTCTTCGGATATAATGGATGCTGAAGAAGATAACGAAGAATCATCGGATGCGGATACAGAGGATTTCCCAGTGACAGAAGATACTCAGAACGGAGATGTGGTAGAAGATTATGAGGCAGAAGGACAGCATGATGGTCTGACGATTCAGAATGCGATGCTGGCGGTCTATAATTATCTTCAGGAGAATAATGCACTTCAAAATATGGCCTTCAGTTACACTGCGAATGCAAAAGGAGAAGTCTATGGTATTGTTAGTGAAACGCAGGAAACAAAAGATAGTAATACGGTAAATGTAAGATATTGTCTGTATGACAACGGAGCGAAGACGGGTGCGGATGGTAATTCTTGCGAAGAACTGGTGTTAGAAAAAGTATATCCAGACGGTAATTACGAGACCGAATTGGTAGATTTTTATCTGGTAAATACGGATACGATGCAGGTGACAGATGAACAGAAGAATACGTGGTAAAATAAATTCTGGGGAAGTAGGTGCATTATATGACAATGGGAGAAAAAATAAAACAACTGCGAAGTGCAAATGGGTTTACACAAGAAATGCTTGCAGAAAAAATGAATGTGTCCGTTCGGCAATTGCAAAATGGGAAGCGGCAAACTAAAATTATTCGGATTGAAAAATCGGGATTCGAAGGTGCGATTGATGAAAATTATTGAAGTTAAAGAGAATAAAAAACAATATCTTGATTTGCTCCTATTAGCAGATGAGCAGGAAGATATGGTTGACCGTTATCTTGATAACGGCAAGATGTATGTACTTGATGATAATGGTGTTAAGTGCGAATGTGTCATAACTGATGAAGGAAATGACATACTTGAAATCAAGAACATTGCGACAGTTCCAGAATATCAAGGGAAAGGTTATGCAAGAGCCTTAATTGAGTTTATTGTTAATAATTACAGAGAACAATACGCCATTCTGCAAGTGGGAACAGGCGATAGCCCACTGACAATACCATTTTATGAAAAGTGTGGTTTTGTCCGTTCACATATCATGTCAAATTTCTTTACAGATAATTACGACCACCCAATCTATGAGAGTGGAATACAGTTAGTAGATATGGTGTATTTGCAAAGCCCTTTATAAATTAACTTCAAGTTTGTGAAATCATAGAGTGTATGGATTCAATTCCATATGCTCTTTTTCTTCACTTAATTTCAGGAAAAATGCAGAAATCTAAAGGTCGTATTTTCAACACTCAGTGGTGATTTAATCGTAAAAAGAAATGGTGACCTTTTGGAAATGGAATTTCCAGCATATAAATTGGAGAAGATTCCCGTTACGCAGGCTATGATAGATGCGATTGGAGCCACGCCATCGGAAGCATATATGGGAAGAGATTTACTGTGCGTGTTTGATGACGAAAAAACAGTAAGAAACTTGCAGCTTGATATGAATAAGCTCCTTAATTTAGATGGGTTACGGATGTGTACTCGCATATTCTGGATGATGACAGAAGGAAAAATGCAGAGCTTTTTGAAGAAGCATTTTATGAGAAAAAGAATCTGGATCCACAGATGCATGTACAACAGGAAAATAATAATGCAACTGTTGCTGATGAAGTCGATCCGGAACTTCTGGCAAAAGTATTGGCAAATCCAGATATGCGGGCGTTGCTCAATTCGCTGGCAAAGACGATGAAGTAATAAATTCTATATCTAAATGAGTATATTTATTGTGCATGTGGAGAATTTATCTCCATCATTTATCATTAAAATGAAGGAGATAAATTCGAAATGAAGGAGATTTCCATAATAATAGTACTACTTTGAATTAACCATTTGCCAGTCAAAAACGCATGGACAAACCGTCTCGTATGCGTTATATTATTTATAGACAAGAAAATATCTTGTGCTTTCGATAGGAAGTTTAATTGAATACTGTTTACCATGATCGAACGAACGAAGCATGGTGGTCATATAACAGATGTCGATGGTAATATCAAGGCATTCTCCAATTATTAGCTGGAGCAAACAATCAGCTAACTTTCAGAGCTTTACAGAGCTTGATAGAGGGGGTATTCAGAATAACTCAAATTGAATCGGAAACAGTTTTTAATAGTGTCTTATATGGGTTTACCTTACCTCAGATTGACAGAGAGTGACAATAGGTTGGAGCTCTCCTAAGCACTAGATGTGGGTTCGATTCCCGCACGGGACGTTGCGGAATGATTAGCAGAAATCGCGAAATCATTCCGTTTTTTATTGGAAACGTATGAAAAACGCTTCCGTTTTCAGCGGAATTGCAAACGAATGGGCGAAATAGGCAAAGTTGATTTTCCAACAAAAATGGGCCCATTTCTAAAATGAAAAAATAATTTTTTCTAAGAGATTATGGCGACGACATTGTTTTCACCGATACGGTTAGCGTTAAGTAGAGTAAATTACAGTCAAAACTGGTATTTTCTTAGCAAAAATCATTGCTTTTGTAACTCTATATAAATTTTTGAATGAAAATACTCATTCACAGATCTGTTTATGGTCTCGTGGATGAGTTTTTTTATTGCAATTAAATAGCTGAAAAAGGAGGGATTTCTAATGAATTGCAAAAAGAATGCGAAAAGCAGATCAGATGATGAACACCGACTATTCGATCCTGCCGTTACACTGCTGCCAAGGGTGGGATTTCAGCATTAACTCATGCGTTGGCGGTCAGTCTTGCAGGAAGAGTACGAGTCAATTCAATCTCTCCGGGATGGATAGATACTGACTTTACCGAATATACAGGAGCAGATGCAGTACAGCAGCCGGTTCATCGTGTCGGAAATCCTATGGATATTGCCAATATGGTACTGTTTCTTTGCTCTGAAAAAGCAGGCTTTATCACAGGTGAAAACATCTGTATTGATGATGGCATGACAAAACAAATGATTTACCATGGTGATTGTGGTTGGACGCTTGATATGTCGTCTGATATGACGAGTAAAAAAATAGATTAGGAGATATATAATACGGTATTAGAAATAAAATTTCGGAAACACGAATATAAAACTTGAAAATGGAAATATTACTTATATATAAAGAGAAATGAGATAGAATCTGAGGAATTGAACTTTTCATGAAAGATGAAAATTGTTATAATCAGAATATGTGTAAAAGACAGAATTTGCTTGGATATGCATTAATAAAGGTGCGTAAACAGTTATATATTTAACTAAAGGATAAAATTGCAGATTTCAAAAGTGAGAAAAATCAATGATAGAGATAGATATTGATGAAAAATATATTAAAAACAGAGAGGTCGTGATAGGATGTTGAAAATATGGTACTATGCCAATATCGAATACATGAAAGATGCACCTTCGTATTTTGATAATGTATATGAAGATGAATGGATTGAAGATAGTTTTGTAAAAGAAATGATTCAGGATGTGGATCATTGCACAGTTATCAGTTCACATGTTATTGACAGTCCTATACTGGGAGCCATAACGCCGCGCGAATTGTCTGGTGGAGTGAAAGTTTTGATTCTTATGTTAAAGGACGATTCTTTTATTTACAACATGTCTAATTGCGGAGATAACTGCGCAAAATGGATTTTAAAGATTGCAGAGAAAAAGGATCTGACAGTATATTTGCAACATATAATGCGGTTTGAAGGTGAATTTAAAATTCAAATTATGAATACAGGGAAGATTGTATGCAATCCGGCAGAATATGTAGAAGGATTATTGGAAGCAGAGGAGATGGAAGATGAAAGGAAGCTACTGGTTTAAGGCTAAGAGTAAAAAAGTATTATTTGAGTTTTCCATTAGAAGAAATATTACCGTTATAAAAGGAGACAGTGCAACAGGAAAGACTACTCTTTTACATATTTTATATGAATATTTGAGAATTGGAAGGCAGTCAGGATATGCTGTTTCTACAAATGCATCATATTATGTATATATTCGAGATGAAGTGGGACGTGATTGGAAAGATGCATTATATCCGTTAAAAAATACAGTTATTTTTATCGAAGAAAATAATGAGTTTGTATTTACAAAGGAATTTGCCAGTTATGTAAAAGAATCTGGGAATTATTTTGTTTTTGTAACTCGTGCACCATTGAAGATGCTGCCTTATAGCATTCACGAAATTTATGAAATTATTACGGATGGAAAGCGTACAGATATAAAAGAATCCTATCATGAATTCAAAGAGATCTATAGCAATTATCCTATTATAGAAAATAACAAAATTCAGAATGTTGTTACAGAGGACAGTAATTCAGGATATCAGTTCTGGATGCAGGCATTTAAGAATAGCAATGTTACCAGTTCTAATGGAAATGGTAATCTTATTAAATGTGTAAAAGAGCTGGGTTTAGGAGATACATTGGTAATAGCTGATGGGGCTGCTTTTGGCTCCTTAATTGAAACTTGCATAAATTCATTTCAGATACAAACAGAACGAAGAATTTCATTATGGCTTCCAGAATCATTTGAATATTTGATTTTGAAATCTGGTATTCTTAAGTCCGAAAAATTAATTCAGATTTTAGATAATATTCCTGAATATGTCGAATGTGAAAAATATGAAAGTTGGGAAAAGTTTTTTACAGAGATTTTGATTACGTTGACTGCGGATGGCGTTGAGAAGTATTCTAAGAACATACTGAATAGTTACTATTTGCAAGATTGGGTAGTTGATAAGATAAAAGAACAATTGCCTATAGAAGTTATAAACTAAGACTTTCCATACCTAAAATGGGACTCGCACCTTGAAAATTCAATACACCGATATGGTGTGGGAAGTCTTAGTTCTTATATTGTAATGAAAAACATAACCAATTTTATTCGGTAGTACAGATTCAAGTTTGATGGAGAAAGCAAAAATCATTCATGCCCTTTGTCATATAGTTTCTGTATATTTTTTGGAAGTTTGTCAGGCAACATGGCATTTATAGCATCTTCGTTACCATCTTTCATTGCTGTTTCGTAATACCAGCACTTGAATTTTAAGAGGGAGAGAGTTTTTTGAAGTCCCTGAATTTCAGCTTCAACAGCTGATTTTCTGGTTTCAAATAATTCTTTCCTTTTTTCATAGCTGGAGCTGCCTTCAGATACCCAGATAAAAAATTGCTTTATATCTTTTATCTCAAGACCGGATTTCTTCAGACATTCAATGATACGAAGTGCTTCTAATTCATTATCGCTGAAATAACGGATATTTCCCTTACGTTCCAGATTAGGGAAAAAGCCTTCCTTGTCATAATACCTTAATGTAGAAACAGGAAGATTAAACATTGCAGAGACCTGACCGATTGTATACATAAAAAACCTTCTTTCAAATTTATGCTTGACCTAAAGTTAACTTTAGGTTGTAAGATATTTATATCATATACTATTGTTAGTGTAATTACAAGAAATTTTGCATATGGAGGATGTTAAATATGTTAAAAACAGAAAAATTAAAGCTGGTATCTGAATGGGATAAAACTTTTCCACAGAGTGAAAAAGTAGACCATAAGAAAGTGACATTTGTAAATCGTTATGGAATCACACTTGCCGCAGATTTGTATAAACCGAAAAATGCATTTGGGAAATATCCTGCGATTGCCGTAAGCGGACCATTTGGGGCAGTCAAAGAACAGTGTTCCGGATTATATGCACAGACAATGGCTGAAAGAGGATATTTAACAATTGCATTTGACCCTTCTTTTGCGGGGGAAAGTGGAGGCTATCCAAGATTTATGGCTTCTCCAGATATTAATACAGAAGATTTTATGGCTGCTGTTGATTTCCTTTCTGTTCGGGAAGATGTGGATCTGGATAAAATAGGAATCATTGGAATCTGCGGCTGGGGTGGAATGGCTCTTAACGCAGCTGCGTTGGATACAAGAATAAAAGCAACCGTTGCTTCTACCATGTATGATATGACAAGAGTAAATGCGAATGGATACTTTGATTCTGAGGACAGTGAAGAAGCACGTTATGCAAAGAAACAGTCACTGAATACCCTTAGGACAGAAGAATACCGTAAAGGTGAATATTCAAGAGGCGGTGGTTGTGTTCCCCTTCCGGTTCCGGAAGATGCACCTTTCTTCGTAAAAGATTACAGTGAGTATTATAAAGGCAGATGTTATCATAAAAGGAGCCTGAATTCAAATGATGGCTGGAACAGTATTGGATGTATGTCATTTATGAATCAGCCAATATTAAAGTACAGTAATGAAATCAGAAGTGCAGTCCTTATCGTTCATGGAGAAAAAGCACACAGCTATTATTTTGGAAAAAATGCTTATGAAAATATGATCAAGAACAGCAAGTACACATCCAATAAAGAACTGCTGACAATTCCGGGAGCTGTTCATACAGATCTATACGATAATCCGGATGTGATCCCATTTGACAAAATTCAGAAATTTTTTAAAGAAAACGGAGTTGGTTAATTATGACGTGTGAAGAATATTTGAGTAATATGAAGCCCGGATATATCGTAGATGGTGGAAGTGAAGAACATCTGGTTATGCATGAGCTGTCTCAAAGGGCATTAAAGATAACGATGGAGCTGAATAACAAATATCATACAAAAGAAGAAATTATACAGCTTATGTCGGAACTTACCGGACAAAAAATAGATGAAAGTTTTGGAATGTTTCCTCCGTTTTATACAGACTGCGGACGAAATATTCATATAGGTAAAAATGTTTTTATTAATGCAGGATGTAAGTTTCAGGATCAGGGTGGTATTTATATAGAGGATGGAGTCCTGATTGGACATAATGCAGTATTGGCAACAATCAATCATATGGAAGATCCCGAGAAAAGAGCAGGTATGATATTTCAGCCGATTCACATCGAAAAAAAAGTGTGGCTTGGAGCAAATGTAACGGTTCTTCCGGGGGTTACGATTGGTGAAGGTTCGGTCATTGCAGCCGGAGCAGTTGTAACAAAAGATGTTCCGGCCAATATGATTGCGGCAGGAGTGCCTGCGAAAGTTATACGGAAGGTTAAAAAAGACACTGAAAAAGGAGAAATTTAATCATGGCAAAAAAAGTATTGATCATATCGACAAGTCTTCGAGGAGGCAGCAATTCTGATATACTTGCAAATGAGTGTGCAAAGGGAGCAAAAGAAGCCGGGCATGATGTGGAACTTCTTTCTTTGAAAGGAAAAGATATAAAATATTGTATCGGTTGTCTATCCTGTCAGAGGAATGGGATGTGTGTACTGAAGGATGATGTTGCAGATATTATGGCAAAAGTAAAGGATGCGGAGGTCATTGTCTATGCAACACCAATTTATTACTATGAGATGTGTGGCCAGATGAAAACACTTCTTGATAGATTGAATCCTTTATATTCGACAGATTATTCATTCAGAGATATTTATATGATTGCAACTGCTGCTGAGAATGATGAAAGTGCATTTGAAAAAGCCTACAACGGTCTGCAAGGCTGGGTAGACTGTTTTGAAAAGGCTTCCTTGAAAGGCATGGTCGGTGGCGGTGGAATTGATGCTGCAAATATAGCTGCAAGCCATGTTGATGTGATGAAAAAAGCATATGAACTTGGAAAGAAATTATGAGTTTGAAAAGAGTACTGTTATTTAGTCTGTGTATATTAGTTTTATCTGGGCTTGTAGGATGTAGAGAAACAGAAATTACCGTCAAATCGGAATTTGGAGGAAAGTATAATGAGTATAGTTGTTAATATATATTATTCCGGCGAAAATGGTTCTGCGCGAAAATTTGCAAAGGAGATGATTTCAAGCGGTACTGTTGATGCAATTAGAAATGAAGCGGGGAACATTAGATATGATTATTTTTTCCCTCTGGGAGATGAGGAAACTGTGCTACTGATTGACAGTTGGGAAAATCAAGAGAGCATTGACTTTCACCATCAATCACCCATGATGAATAAGATTGCGGAGTTAAGAGATAAATATAATCTTCACATGAAAGTAGAGCGATATCGGTCAGAAGATACGATTCCTGACACTGATCAAAAATATATAAGAAATTGACAACTTCCAATTTGCATATTTCATTAAAAGGCACATATTAAAATTAACACAAAAGGAGATGTTAGAATGAAAGCTCATGAATATTGGTCTGTCGGAGCATTGATAACGATGCTAGGAACTTTTTATAGCGGATATAAAGGTTCAAAATCAAGCCATAAATATTTTGCGGCAAGTTCTTTGC
>SKER01000932.1_pt1 | contig 28127 bp, 20 predicted proteins | sample 4826961 | NCBI WGS metagenome assembly SKER01 (sample SAMN11008804, study PRJNA524170) | human gut metagenome | biome: Human fecal sample; material: Feces; isolation source: fecal sample from pouch patient p47 | host: Homo sapiens | place: Israel: Tel-Aviv | collected 2016-11-16 | reverse complement strand
ATTCTTGACGGCCTGAACAATCGTCAATATCGGTCGGAGGGGTGGCTTTGTAAAGCCGTTTGTCTCCACCCGCGTAGCGGGTGGTTTAAAGCTGGCCGCTGCGCGGCCAGCAGACTAAAGTCTTGAACAAAAACACGCCGCTTAAAAGCGGCGCATTCTTTCATATCCACATTTGAGTGTATCAGCGAACCAAAAAGGTTGCGCAACGAATGGGCAAATACGAGGTGCGAGTGGACCCATCCACGCGATAAGCGGATGAAAAGTAGGTTTGTTGCACAACAAATGCATGAACGCGTGCCCAATTATGAGCGCCCCGTGCGGCAGGCCGACGGGACATGCCGCGGAGCTGACGCCGCCTAGATCGCGCGGCGGGCCTCGATAGCGCGGCCGAGCGTGAGCTCGTCGGCATACTCCAGGTCGCCACCCACGGGCAGGCCGCTCGCCAGACGCGACACCTCGACGCCCAGTGGCTTGATGGTGCGAGCAAGGTAGCTCGCCGTGGTCTCGCCCTCGATATTGGGGTTGGTGGCGATAATGACCTCGTGGATATCCTCGTGGCCCAGGCGCGCCAGCAGCTCGCGGATATGCAGCTGCTCGGGACCGATCTTGTCCATGGGGCTGATCACGCCGCCCAGCACATGGTAGAGGCCATGGTAGCTGCCCGTGCGCTCGATTGCCTGAACGTCGCGCGGCTCGCCCACCACGCAAATGCGAGTGGTATCGCGCATCGGGTCCTGGCAGATGGAGCACTCGTCGGCCGTGGCGTAGTTAAAGCAACGGCTGCAAAAGTGGACCTCCTGCTTAACCTCCAGGATGGCCTCGGCCAGGCGGCGGGCCTCCTCGGCATCGGCCTCGAGCAGGTAATAGGCGATGCGCTGGGCCGACTTGGGACCAATGCCCGGCAGACGGCCCAGCTCATCGAGCAGTTTTTGCAGACTGTGATTCGCACTCATATATATGCGTGTCTTAGAACGGCATGCCCGGGATGTTGAGGCCGCCGGTGATGGCGCCCATCTGCTTGTTGGCGAGCTCGTTGACGCCGCGGACGGCCTCGTTGACGGCAGCCATGATCATGTCCTGCAGCATATCGACGTCCTCGGGATCGAGCGCATCGGGATCGATGGTGAGATTGACGAGCTCCATCTCGCCGTTAACGGTCACCTTGACCATACCGCCGCCGGCAGAGGCGTCGACGGTCTGGGACTTGAGGTTCTCCTGCGCGGCGGCAAGCTGCTCCTGCATCTTACGAGCCTGCTTCATCATCTGCTGCATGTTCATACCGGCCATGATGGCTCCTTTACGTGCGGCCGCACGCCGAGCTGCAAGGGCAGCCGGGACGCGGCGGGACTTTCAAACTCAAAAATCGTACCACGGCGCGCGGCCAGCAAGCGGGGCAGTCACGCTACCTCAGTCGATATACATGTCCTGGAGTGCAAGCCGCACCCGAAGATTATGCAAAGTTGAATAATTCGCATCTGCATAATATTGAAAGCTAAATCTTGTAGAGCCGGAATCCGACATTTCATGTGCACCGCTAAAGACCTGCATGCCGATCCGTTGCTCACGGTGACGCGCATGGCAGCGGGGTATAATTTGATTGCCATAGATAGTAATTTGGAGGTGCCCCATGAATGCCCCCAACGCGCTCCAAAACATCCGCTCAAAACACCCCGTTGCATATGTGGTTCTCTATCTCTTTGTCGGCTGGGCATTGCTGGTTGTCATCACCCATGCCATAGCTTTTGGAGCAGAACTGCTGATAGCCAGCTCGGACCAGCCCGTCGTCAAATGGGAGACGACCGATGAGTGCACCGACGGAACCCGAACCGTCTACTACAACAGCCCGTCCCTCTATCAAGAGTTCAAGGTCAAGATAAAGGACTTCAAGATTGTCGATGCCGAGCTAGGCGTTTATTTGGCAATCGGAGCAACCATTAACGCCGAGCAAGTCGAGTACACGGACAGCCATGCGACGTATCGTATCGACCTCAGCATCCTAGGCCGACCGTCACGCACCTGTCTGCTCAAATGCGACATACGCGGCACCACACTACACATGTCCGAAATACAGATGCGCCCGGACAAGGGGTCCTCTTCTTGAGCAGTATACCCGCCTGCGCAGCTACTCCACCGGCTTGAAGATGGTGGCCTGGCCAAAGACGCTGCGGATGAGGGCCTTGGCCTCGTCCTCGGTCTGCGGGATGCTCGGGGCTGCGCCCTGATGGCCGAAGGGGCTGCCAGCACCGGGATTGGATTCCCAGGGAGCGGCGGGGACGTCGTCGTTTGCAGAGGCTGCGGGTGCCACAGCAGCGGCCTTGGGCGCGGACGCCGCACCCGGCACGTCGAACGGGGGCAGATCGTCCCCGCCGGCATCGGCAGCAAAACCACCGACCATGGCATCGTCGTAGGGCACCTGCTCGGATTCCCATGGCGCAGCCTGCGCAGGCGGCTGAGCCATGGGGGCGGACGCGCGCTCGGGCGCTCGGGGCGCGGGCTCGGTCGGGAGCTTGCCCGTGGCAGGAGCACCGGCAGGGTTGTCGGAGCGCAGCCAAGGGGCCTTGGCCAGGTCGGATGACTTGGGCGCAGGCGCGGCAGCGGACTTGGGCGCGGGGATCGGAGCAGCCGGTTTGGGCGCAGCGGGTTCAGGCGCCGACGGGGTCGGTGCCGCTACCGGCGCCGCTTTTGGCTGCGTCGCGCTGGCGCTCGAGGATGCAGGGGGCACCGAGGACACGGGTTGCGGGTCCGCAGATGCCGCAGCCCGTGCAGATGGAGAATGCTCCTCATGTTGAGGAGCCGGCGTGCCACCCCCATCCAGGACATAGTCGACGGTGCGATGACCGAAGACCGCACTGACTGTCGGCAAAAACACCGCCTGTGTATCAGCACGCCCGAGCATCTTGATAGCAAATGCCGTAGGGAACGAGACCGTGAGCTTAGAACCATCGTCTGCCGTAGCGCGAGCGTTCAACAGGAGAGCCGCATAAGAAGGTTGTTGGGCCTTGACGCGCTCGACGACCTCGCCCCATTTGCGCTGGAGCTCGCCAGCGTCCTCGACCGCGGGGGTCTCGGCAGCACCGGCGGCGGCAACCTGAGCGGCGTTGTTGGACTTGGACACCGGCACGGTCGATGCAGCAGGCGCGGGAGCCGGAGCCGCAACGGGTTGAGGTGCAGGCGTTACAGGTTTGGGCGCGGGAGCCGGAGCTGCGGACTTGGGCGCAGGCTGGGCCGCCGGAACAGCAGCGCCGCGGTCCCAAGGCATGCCACCCTGATGCGCGGGCGTAGCAGCGGGGGCGGCAGTCGCCGCGGGAGTAGCAGCTCGGGCACCCGAGATCAGCGTCGGTTGTTGTGTCGTCGCAGGCGCAGCCGCGACAGCCGCAGGCGCACTCGCTTGAGCAGCAGCCACGCTCGCCGGAACGGCGGCGTTGGCAACCATGGCCTCCAAGCGTGCCACGCGCTCGGCCAAAGCCTCAATCGTTAAATCGGCCTCGGGACGCGCCAGACGCGTACAGGCGATCTCGAGCACCAGGCGCACGTCGCTCGCGCCCCTCATCTCCAACGCGGCATCGTCGAGCACCGTCAGCACGCGGGCCAGACGGTCGGCCGGATGCTCGCCAAAGGCAGCAGCCTCGGCAGCAAGCGCCTCGGCCTGCTCGGCCCCGCCCTCAAACAGCTCGGCACGGGCACCGGCAACGCAGGCCACATACACGTCGCGCACATGCGCCACCAGGTCGCGCGTCAGCTCAAGCAGATCATTGCCCTCCTCGACCTGTGCGCGAATGAGCCCATAGAGTTCAGCAATATCACGCTCGGCAATAGCGCGGGCAAACTCGCCCAGGATCTGGTCCGAAACCTCGCCCAAAAGCGAGCGGGCATCGTCCGCATGCACGGCGCCGTTGCCAAAAACGCTCAGCTGCTCCAGCGTGGAAAGCGCGTCGCGCATACCGCCCTTGGCATGGCGCGCCACGATGGTCAGCGCCTCGTCGTCGTAATCGAAGCCCTCCTGCTCACACACGTAGGACAAGCGATGTTCGATATCCTCGTTGCTGATGCGGTGGAAATCGAAGCGCTGGCAGCGCGAGAGGATGGTCTCCAGAATCTTTTGCGGGTCGGTGGTGCACAGCACGAAGATCACGTGTGCCGGCGGCTCCTCGAGCGTCTTGAGCAGCGCGTTGAACGCCGCCGTCGTGAGCATGTGAACCTCGTCGATGATATAGATCTTGTACTTGCCGCGCACCGGGGCAAAGTTGACGGAGTTGATGATCTCCTCGCGCACATTGTCCACGCCCGTGCGGCTTGCGGCATCGAGCTCGTAGACATCGGGGTGGTTGCCCTCGGCGATGAGCTCGCACTCCTCACAGGTGCCGTCGGGCATGCACCCGCTTGCGCCCTCGGCGCGCGCTGCCTCGGCATTACGGCACAGCAGCGCCTTGGCAAGGATGCGCGCCATGGTGGTCTTGCCCGTGCCGCGCGGTCCGCAGAACAGGTATGCGTGGGACAGGCGCCCCTCGGTGATGGCGTGCTCGAGCGTCGAGACGATATGCTGCTGGCCCACCACGGAGTCGAAGGTGAGCGGGCGATACTTTCGGTACAACGATTCCATGGGTGCTCCCCCGGGTATACTGAGTCTTGTTGCCGCGACGGCCATGCGGTCGCACGGCATACTGCATTCATAATAACCCGTACGGCGAGCCCGCCGCGATAGGAGTCCAAAGAGCATGGCAGACGCAGAGAGCAACCTCGTCCCCTCCGAAGCAGCCGACCAGGTCGAGGTCGCGCTCGAGGAGCAGGCCGCAGCCGACGACGGCATCCTGTACCTCAACGAGTACCAGTACGAAAACGACCTGGTCACCGCCTTCGCCCGCCTGGTCGCCTCGCCCAGGCGTCGCGGTTCGCTGTATGTCGCCGCGGCAATTGCCGCGCTGATCGGCATTGGCATGCTGGTGGCCGGCGGTAACTGGATCAAGTTTGGCGTCGTCCTGATCGTATTCGGCGCCTTTTTGGCCTGGTGGAGCAAAAACCTGCACCACACGCTCGCCCGTGACTTTATCGACGCCGTCGAGGCCGACGAGTCCATGGGTGGCCGCTATCGCCGCGTCGCTGCCAACGAGGACGGCCTGATGGTTTGGGGCAAGAGCGGCAAGTCGCAGTTCTTCCCGTTTGAGAAGCTCGACCACGTACTCGACGGCGAGCGCATCTTTGTAGCCATGTTCGCCGACCAGGGCGTGACTATCCCTAAGGACACCTTTATCCGCGGCGATGCCGAGCAGTTTGGCCCCTTCCTTAAGGCGCGCATCAACAAAAAGCTCCGCATCGAGACCAAGAAGAAGAAAATGAAGGCCGAGAAGGCTGCCGCCGAGGCCAAGCGGGGCGACAAGGCCGACAAGCCCCAGGACAACAAGGGCAAGCAGCGCAAGCAGAAGAAGAGCAAGAAGAAGCGCTAGGGCCGAGCGCCACTGCGAAGGGAATCTCATCCCGCTTCAGCGTAGGATGAGGCTCCCCCAACAGGGCCTTCGAGCTATTTAACTTCAAACCTGAAGAGCCTTCGCTCCGGCAGATCGGTCATCTTCATCGTATAGGTCCCGGGAAACGCTTTCTCAAAACGGACGGTCTCGTAACCTTCGAAATAGTCGTTGGTGTTTTGCATCATGAATGGGACGAGTAACTCGTTCTCCGCCCCAACCTGTACAGCAAACGCAGCAGAACCGCCCAGCACCGGCATTGCCTGCGTTATCAGATCGGTATTGACCACAAAGTCATAGTTTGGCGCAGACTCCGGCACCAAATGCCAAACATACGCTTTAATTCCGCCTTCGACATTGTCCTTATTCCTGACACGCATCTTTACGGCGATAACACACGTGATGTCGGCGTCCTTCAATTTCGTTTTCGTATCTACGATGCCATATTTTGAATAATCATCATGCGCACGCTTGAGATACTCGCGCGGCGTGAGCAGCTCTGCCCCGTCTATGCAAAACGAATACCCGTCAGTCGCCACATCCTTCGACCCCAGAAACGCCCCATCCATCGAGAGCCATTCGCCCTCCGCGTAATATTTTTCAGGAATGACTGTCCGGTTCCCGTTAACGACGCTCACCCTCATGCCCGCAAGGCCGGTAACAGCACAGCCAAAAAGCGCGAGCATCGACCTTCTCGTCAACAGGGCCTTCTTCATCGCGCTCACGACCTTTCCCGAACTTTCACAACGGCACCGTCGCGCATGCAGTAAACACGATCGGCTAGCTCCTCGAGCACCTCTCCGTCATGGCTGGACAGAAGAACCTCGCGACCCGTTGATGCCGCCATCGCCACAACGCGCTTGAGCATTTCCACGCCCGCTTCGTCGAGGGCATTCGTTGGCTCATCGAGAACAAGCAGCTTCGGCTTTTCCATAATTGCCGCAGCTATTCCCAGACGCTGCTTCATCCCAAGCGAGTATGCTCGAAACTTCTTTTTTTCGTCTGCATCGAGCCCCACGAGCCGCAGGGCAGAGCGAATGTCCTCGGGGGTGGCAACGCCATTGATTTGAGCTATGAGCTCCAGATTGTCGTAACCAGACAGATATCCTAAAAAGGAAGGCGCCTCTATCAACATCCCCAGACTCGGCGGAAACGAGATATCCGCCCCAAGTCTTTGGCCATCGATAATAATCTCGCCCTCGGTGGGTCTAATCAATCCGCAGACCGCTCGCATGAGCATGGTCTTACCCGAACCGTTTATCCCCTGAAGCCCGACCACAGTCCCAGGGTCAACCTCGATGGACACGTTGCGCAGGACATCGTTTTTGCCCATGCGCTTCGATACGTCCCTAACGATCACACTCATATCTTGTCCCTCTTTTCGATAAGGTCGGCCCTTCGAAACCACAGTCCACCCAACGATAGGCATAACGACATAATCACAATTGAAAACAAGCCACTCGAGCCCGTCGCAATTCCCTCTTTGACGATTCCACCCCAGCGCAACAGCATCAAGGCATTTCCCAGCAGCACCCAATGCCGCGCATATGCCGAACAGATCAGGTAGCTCATTACAACCGCAAATGAAACTGACGGCCCAAGCACAAACCCAACCGTTGCCTGCACAAACGCAAGCGCCTCGAAAGCAAGAAAGAGACCTGCGAAAAACGGCAGTGCACCTGCTTCGCTCGCCTTGAGAAACCACGGCGCCAAATTAGCCAGCTGAAGCGACTCGCCATGGATGACCGCGCTGAACGAGGCACTCACCATCAAGCTCCAAATCACAACAGAGCAAACCACCACGAGCAGCGAAAATGCCGTTACCGCCGCCACTGAGATAAAACGCGAGACCCACCAAAGGGTTCTCGCCCGGCATCGGACAAGCGTTTGCAAACCAAACCCGTGCAACGATTCGGCGGGATAATCGAGTGTTGTATAGAGAATAAGCAGAATGAGAAATAGCCATCCTAGCGGAGGCACAAACATGACCCCGGGCCTAGGCTCAAACGGAGCAGATCCGGCAAACACGAGCGCAAGATTGTCCGCAAACCCCAAGGCATCCGTCCTGACCCCATACACAGAAGACAAACCGTAGGCGTACACCAGGTTCGCAACGGTCACTGCCGCAATCGCAATAAAGGTAATGATGTTCTTCTTCAAAACGGTCCTCAGGTCCGCGGCGACCAGCCTAAACAGCATCAGACCATCTCCCGCCTTTTCCACGCCCCAGAAAAAGCCAACGAAGCAAGGGTCAATAATATGATTTCCGCAAAACCGGCTCGAATGTCTGGCCAGTTATTCAGCGATTCCGACCTGATGCTGTTGAAGATATTGCAGTTAAACCCCACACAAGCCATTACGCCGAAGATCCAGCCATTTGCAAAATGCCACGCAACCATTAGCAGATACGGGACAATTATCGCTTTGATTCTGCTACGAAACAAAATTGAGAAGCCAGTTACAGCCATGGATAAAGTCCCGAGCGTGACCGCATCGAACAGCGTGTATGCAAGCACATATAACAAAGGATGTGAATAAAATAGACCGGAGAAATAGCTATGTAGGTAAAGCCCTACGTAGGTCGACTCATCGACCCGAGGAAGATACGCAGGAAAAAGCATCGAGACAATCAGGAAATTGACGAGCAGAGGAATGGCAGTCACTGTAAACGCGGAGAGGAAAGCAGACAGCACCTTTACGTTCACGTATGCCTTTCTGGAAACGCGCGTGCATATCTGCATGTCATAACCACTCAAACGCTCAAAGAGGCACGACCAAGATCCGGCCAACATTGCAAGCAGGGGCAGTGCATAGAAAAACACCGACGCAGACAGTGGCGCGTTCGCGCTCACAACAATCCAGTTACCGAAGCTGCTTTCACGTGTTTGACCGAGATAGTTTTTGGCTTGCATGCCAACGCCGTAACCAAAAGAAAGAAGGTTGTGACGTTCTTTTTCCAAATTTGCCCACGGCTCCAGCGCAGCAGCTATTGCAACTGCGACTGCAATCAAGAGAGCAAAGATAAAAGCTGGGCGTCTTATCGTTTTCGACAGCTCATATCTTACGAGCCTTTGGTTCATACGTCCTCCTCCCCCTTCCGACCCAGAAAGCCGGAAGGGAGCCAATTCAAACAACTATGCGGGAAGCTTGCGGAAATGCCCGACGCAGTCGGGGCTCCATACACCAATAACAGTGCCGTAGCCAGACTCCGCCCATGCAGTCAGTCGCGCCGCAGATCGCCCGTTCTCACGGACGAGGTTATACATTTCCCACTGTCCCTTGTGATTCGAACGATACGTTCCCTGAGTACAATTCATGCTGCCGCTACCGCTTGTGTTATACGCACCGTCTGTATATAACCGAAGCGGATTTCCCGTATAACCTTGGATATCCAGATAGAGCGATGAGGAATCATCCTTTTGACGGTAGCCAGTTGCACTCGTCCCGGCACATTGAAAACTAAATGCCCTATCGGCATTGTTCGTACAGGTCGTAATTCCCGTATCGGCGTTTTGAGTAATGCTAGAAACCTGAGAGGTGTCAAACTCCTCTTGCGCGAACGATGCAGCGGGAACCCCTAGGGACAGACCCGCAGCAATCGCCAACCCGACTCCGATTCGAGTAATAGCGCTCCTTGGCTTAATCATGGCCTTCTCCAATCAAAAGCGGCTAACAATGCGTCGACGCACAGCAACCTTTGCATGAATGGAGAAAGATGTCTGTAAACACTCGCTATTGAGTTGATAATCCAGGCGTTTACACGTTATCTACCTGCGATAACAATGAAATAAGCTCTGCTTTGTTCTTGATCTTCAACTGGCGATAGGACGCGGATCGCAGCGCTTGCACCGTAGATGCAGCGTAACCGACATCCTGCGCAATGGTCTTTGTCGTTGTGCCCTCTGCCGTCATCAACAATATTCGGGCCTGAACATCGGACAGGGCGCGCGACGTAAGCAGAGCCAGCCGGCGCACGTGAGCTGCTTCGGTGGACCCGTTCGCACGGTACTTCAAGACGGCCTTCTCGTCCTCAACCGAGCGTACGAGCACGATGTGCGTAACGAGCATGGGCACAGACCAGCAAACAATCACCGTTGCCACGACGACATTGACGGCCGAACTTTGCCCCAGCAACGACGCAAGGAACAGAGGCTCGAAAACCGTCAGATCCTGCACCATGTTGAGCAAGACAACCCAGACAGGAGCCATCGCCCCAAAGCAGAGCATCCATACCCCAAGCATTTTGCGCTGCGGACAGCTACGCAGCACTATGTATGTGAGCAACATCCCCGTCAGCACCGCGAACCCATGGATTCGCCCCCTAGTGGCCGCATGGATTAAAGTAGCCGCACCTATTGACACCAACGGCACGATAGCCCGGACACGGGCATGCACCTTAAACGGACGCAGCCCAACAGCGAGCGAGACCGTAGATGCCACGCCGCACAGCAGGACCGGCGCAGCCATCAACGGATCGCATATACACCTCCATGCCGCGATATAGACAAAAGACCATTCCACGGCAGACAGCACCGCCCATACGCACGGGCTTCCGAGCCCAATCGCCCCATCCGTTCTAGTCAGCGCAACTTCACGATTCAGTTTTTCACCCGCGTAGTGCAGCGACAGAAGCAGTCCGAGACCCAATGCATAGCTTGAGAGAGAAAAGGCGACTGCCCGCGAAACACCGGATCCCCAATCGCTATCCGCCATTACCAAGGGGCCCGCCGCAAGGAAAATAAAAAAAGATGTGGGCAGATATCGAAGCAGCCGGTGCGTCCGAGCTAATGCCAACATATCGCCGGCATGCCGCTGCGACAGCTCAGACTCTACAGCTTCGCCCCCACCCGCAAACAGCGCCACCAGCTCACGCGAGCCCGCAACCGACGCCTTCCCGTATGCTCGGTGAAGCGTGGTCCGCACCGTCGATGGCTTCGTATCCGTCTCCCTGGCAATTTCCGCCGGCGTTTTCCCTTTGAGCAGCAGTCGAACAAACTGCTCTTCTCGAGGCGACAGGGCAGGGGAAAACACCCCCGCATCGAATGGGTCGGACGTGCGGGGGGTATCCGAATCGTTGTTCCGCTTCTTCCTGAGCAACGTACATACGAAGGCGGCAATAGCGGACCCTATCGTTAGCGACGCAATGATTGCGGCATCGTTTGCGAAGTATGCCACCTCGACAGCCGGAACAAGGCCAATGGGAACTGCTACGAGCACAGAACGGGCGAACACGTCGCCCTGCCCCCGACCAAAGGCGCGGGGACAGCAAAGCAGCGGGACCGCAGCCAATACGAGATAGACCAGAGGAATTAAAAGCATAAGGCCAATTGATGCGGCCGTTACAGAGGGCATCCCCCATGGCTCGGGAACGACTCTCCATGAAACTCGACAGCAAAACAGCAGGCAAGACAGGACAACTATTGTTTCTGCAAAAAGCGCGCTCTGCGGTCGGCGGGTCCCCCTTTCGCCGTCCCGCGCTGCCCCCCGTATCAAAGGAGAGCCCGCCGTATTCCAAATTACATATGAGAGGAGCAGCGACCCAGTGAAGCACAAGGTACACGAAACGCCATGCAACAGCCAGATTGGTGCAAACGCGATTGGAATAGAATCTCCGCGAGCATAGAAGGCCAAGTCGACCCATTCGGGAATCACCGCAATAGCAGCAAGGAAAGCACCGAAGACGCCAAGGCGACCCGGCCGTCTTATTTCTCTCCCCTTGCGGAGCGCAACACCATGACCAAACGCCGCGAGGCATGCGCCAAGGATAACGAGCCAGGTCATTGCACCTGATGCCAAGCCGATTGAAGATGAAAACCGGTGATAAGGGGTAACCGCCATTACGATAAGCACAATGGCGCAGGCAGATGTGGCAGAACGGCGGGAAAAGAGCATATGACCTCCATAGCGTGTCATTATATCGCTCGGGCTGCTCGTTTATCTCCACGCCCACACCAGCCAGCATCAACGATTCAGGCGAACTCCAATCCGAGCCAGATCACGGTTCAGCTTTTGTCCGCAGTCCCCGCATCAAAGCGGGATGCGGTTTCCTTTTGAGCGTCGATCTGGAAACTGTATCCCGTTCTGAGTCAATATTCTGGGACGCAGTTTCCGCAGCACACCCCATTCGGAAAGCGTGTCCCAGTATTTGGCCGCAAACTGGGGCGCGCTTTCCGGATGGGTCGAGACGAAGGCCAAGCCAGACAGGCAGCCTCGCATCCCGCCATCCTCGCCATCCGCCTGAGCGTGCTACACTAGCAGCATCTATGCCACCGCGAACGGCTCGGCCCCGCGCCCGCCGCTCGCAAACGAACTTTAAACGCACGAGGGTTGGCCATGCCGCTTTTCTCGCAACATACCGCCCGGTTCTCGCCGGACGTTCCCTTGGAGGGCACTAGCTCTCGCGAGCTGCTCAAGCGGTACCAGCCGCTCGAGACGCTTGCGACCGGCGGTTTTGGCTCCATCGAGATTTGCCGCGACACGCATCTGCGCCGTCGCGTGGCCATTAAGCGCATCCCCCTTATCAACGGCGCCGGCATGCCCGCCAGCGACATCATGGACGTGCTGCGCGAGGCGCATACCGCCGCCATGCTTCAACATCCCAATATCGTGCAGGTTATCGACTTTACGCACGACACCGCCTATGCCTACCTGGTCATGGAGTATGTCGACGGTATGTCGTTGGCCGAGTTTTTGCATCGCGTGGACGGCCACTCGCTCACCTTTGACGAGGCCGCGGCCATTGCCGACGCGCTGGGTCAGGCACTCACCTTTGCCCATGCAAACGGCGTGCTTCATCTGGACATAAAGCCCGCCAATGTGCTTATCGACCATTCGGGCAATGTAAAGATCACCGACTTTGGCATGGCGCGGCTGTCGTCCGCCGGCGGCTTTGGCGGATCGCGCGGCGGCACCATCGGCTACATGCCGCCCGAGCAGCTCGATATCGAGACCGGCACGGTCGACGAACGTGCCGATGTCTTTGCCCTTGCCTGCGTGATCTACGAGGGCCTGTGCGGCAGTGCCCCCTTTATGGCGGCCACGCCTGCCGACTCGCTCGACCGCATCATCGGCGGCGCCACCTATCCCAGCGAACTGATCCCTCACTTTCCCCCGGGGGCCGAGGCGGCGCTCATGAGCGCTCTCTCCCCCATGCCGCAAGACCGCCCCGATAGCATCGAGGCATTCTGCGACCGACTCCTTGCCGGCTTGGGGAGCGTGCGCGAAGGCCGTCGCAGCTTGGAGCAGATGGTAGGCGAGCTTTCGAATGACGAGTGCGCGGCAGATGATATCGAGCCATCGAGCTACGAGGATGACACCGTCGAGGTCGACCCCGCACTTGGCTGGGCGGGCACGCGCTGGGGCCGCGCACGCAATTACACCATGCGCGGCATCTCGGCGCTCTCATGCGGAGCCTTCAGCTTTTTGCTTATGCAGACAGCCGGCGTCGCGACGCTTCCCGGGCTGGTCGTGGCGGCCGTCGCCATTGGCGCGGCGGCAGGCTTGGCCCCGCAGATTGGCTCGGCCATCTCGGCCGTGGGCTTTTTGGTGCTCATGGCCAACGCCACCATGCAGGCGCAGGGCATCCTGTCGATGCTGCCCGTCGCGGTGCTCTTTGCCGCCACCATGTCCGGTTGGTGGATCGCCTGGGGCCGCACCGAGGCAGCTGCGAGCACGACGCTCACCTGCGCGCTTGCGCTGGGCTGCCTCACCGGCGACGCCCTCCTTGCCGCCGGAGCCGCCGCGAGCATCGCGGCGTTTTGGCTCGGCCCGGCAAGCGCCGCGGCAGCCACGGGCATGGGCGCACTCTTTGCCCGCCTTGCTGCAGCGGCTCTCTCTGCGGGAGGCGTACTGGGGCTTAGCAATGTCGTCGCAGCGCTGGGAGACGCGCTCCTTCTCGCTGCAATCGTGCTGGTTGCAGCAATAGCCGCGGCAACATCGCTGCTGCTCAATGCTCATGCCAAGCGCGCCGAGCAGGGATCGAACCTTGCCGCCATCGTCGCAATTGCCGTCGCCGGCATCGGCTCGGCCGTATCGTTTTGTCTTGCACACCATATGGAAATTGCCAGCCTTGCGGGCCCGGTCGTCGCCAAGGCGGCGGTTACGGGAATCCTATCCTCTATAATCGTCGGGATATGCCTTTATTTGCTCGGATACCAAAGAACCTATACGGAGAGTGATCTTTCGTGAACTTCCTGAACATCTTCGAGGACCACGTGGCCGGCATCTTCGGTGCCACCCGTGCCCCGTTCTCCTTTAAGAAGCTTGCCAAGCAGGCCGCTCGCGACATGGAGGATCAGACTCTGGTGATCAACGGCGTCAACACCGCGCCGGCGCTCTATACCATCCTGATTGCCGCCGACGACGATCCCATGCTCGCCCCGTTCTATCCCGAGCTTTCGCGCGAGGTCCGCGAGTTTGTGAAAGCGCAGGCCGAAAAGCGCCGCTACGTCTTTGTCGGCGAGCCCCTCGTTCGCTTTATGATCGACCCGCAGCTGCGCGGCGGCAAGTTCTCGGTCTTTGCCGAGAACGTCGATGCCCCCACGCTCGGTCGCCTGTACGAGGAAGAGCGCGCCTACCAAAACGGCCTGGGCCAGAACAACTCAGCCGCGAGCCGTGCCGCCAGCGCCCCGCGCGCCGGCCAGCAGCAGTTTGCCGCCCCGCAGCAACACCCCGCTGCTATGCCGCAGCAGCAGCCGGCACCTCGTGCTGCCACTCCCGACCCGCTTGCCGTGGCCGACCCCTTTGCGCCCAATATGCCCGATCCCGCCGCCGCACCCATCCCCGTGCCCCAAACCGTCTCGCGCGACGCGCTTGCCGGCATGGGCGGAGCCGCCGCGACCGGCGCCGCCGCTGGCCTTGGCGCCGCAGCCAGCATCGCCTCCAACATGGCAAGCTCTCGCGCCCCGCAGCGTCCGCTCGCCCAGCTCGTCGACGTCGTGAGCGGCGAGAGCCACGCCATCACCTCCGCACAGGTGACCATCGGTCGCGAGCGCTCGGTTTCCGACATCGCCCTGCGCGACCCCAACGTGTCGCGCCGTCATGCCCAGCTCACCTTTACCGGCTCGGACTGGTCGATCGAGGACCTCAACTCCACCAACGGCACGCTCGTCAACAACCGTCGCATCACGCGCTGCCCGCTGCGCAACGGCGACCTGCTGACGTTTGGCCTGAGCACGTTCGAATTTAGGGGATAGTCGCTTATGAACATCGATATCGTCCTGTTTGCAGGCCGCATCGTCCTGGTCGTCCTGCTTTATATCTTCCTGTTTGCCGTCATGAAGACCGGCGTGGGGCTCGTCCGCGGCCAGCGCCGCGACTCGGCCATCTGGACGATCGATGTGGACAAGGGCCCGCGCGGCATCCGCGGCATCCACGTGGATATGCTCGGCCCCGTCATCGTCGGCCGTTCGCCGTCGTCGGACATCTGCATCAACGAACCGTTTGTCTCGGCCTCGCATGCGCGTTTTTCGCTGCAGGGTCCGGCACTTATTATCGAGGACCTCAACTCGCTTAACGGCACGCTCGTCAACGGCCGCCAGCTGGTGGAACCCGCAACGCTGCGCGAGGGCGACGAAGTCCAGATTGGCGACGTGGTCATGAAGGTGAACCGTCGATGATCGACGAGGAGAACAAGTCCGCAACCATACCCGAGACGTCGGCCGCCCCCGCCGCCGCGCCGGCTCATGCCGCCCCAGCGGGCCATGCGCCCGTGGAGCCCGAGGACACTGTGTTCTCCCTGCCTCTTTCGCATGTAACGCAAGAATATCCGACGCTGACCGACGACGAGGATACCGAGGACAACGCTGACGGCGGTAACACCCCCATCGGCGTGCACGCCGCTGCCGAGCAGCCCGCGGCCCCGCAAGACATGCCCGCGCCGGCTCACTTTGCCGAACCCGTCGCCACGGCGATTACCGAGAGCTCCGCGGTATTTGCGGCTCCCGAGCCCGCGGCACCGGTGTTTCCCGTAGCGCCGGCACCCGCCGCAGCACCCGAGTCCGCATCTGCACCGGAACCCGCGGCGGCGCCCTCCCCCGCGGACGCATCGGCGCCCGAAGCCATGCAGTCTGTAACCGAAGACGTACCCGCAGCAACGACGGAGGATGTCTCCCAATCCCACGGCACGCCCGCGCCCGCGCACTTCGCGACGCCCGAGTCTGCAGCCGTCGCCCCGCAAGACGACGAGCCTGTCGACCGTACAACCGAAGAGCCCGCCACGCCCAACGTCAACGACCCGAGCAACGATGCCGACACCGTCTCGCCCGGCGATACGGCCGAGATTGACGTTGCCGCCGTGGAGGCCAAGCTTAAGGACCCCGGCTCGACCATGAGTTTTGAGCCGCTGACCGACGAGCGCGTCGAGACTGACTCGACCTACGACGCCGGCACGACCACGCAGCTCATGTGGGGCGCCCGCTCCGATGTTGGCTGTGTGCGCCCGCATAACGAAGACTCCTATCTGGTGCAATCGCCGCTCTTTTGCGTATGCGACGGCATGGGCGGCCACGCCGCCGGTGAGGTAGCCTCCTCCATCGCCGTCGAGACCATTGCCAAGACAGCGCCGCAGGCAGCCGACGCCGCACGACTGGCGGCCGCCGTCGAAGCTGCAAACGCCGCGGTCATCGAGGCTGCGCTCAACGGGCTTGGCAAGCCCGGCATGGGCTGCACGGCAACCTGCGCCTATATCGAAAACGACATGCTCGCCATCGCCCACGTGGGCGACTCGCGCGCCTATCTGCTCCACGAGGGCACGCTCATCCGCGTGACCCGCGACCACTCCTATGTGGAGGAGCTCGTGGACGCCGGCGAAATTACGGCAGACGAGGCTCGCGTCCACCCCAACCGCTCGGTCATCACCCGCGCGCTGGGCTCGGATCCCGCCATGTATGCCGACCACTTTACCCTGCATATCGAGGAAGGCGACCGCCTGATCCTGTGCTCGGACGGTCTTTCGAGCATGATTCCCGATAGCGATATCGAAAACATCGCCACACAGTCCTCGACCGCGCAGATTTGCGTCGACAACCTTGTTGACGCGGCACTGGTCGCCGGCGGGCACGACAACGTCACCGTGCTTGTCGTTGACCTGGTCGACGATGGCGTCATGCGCGAGGCAAAGCGCGTCCGCCGCCGCAACATCACCATTGCCACCGTACTGGGCATCGCTTTTGTGCTGGCGGCAGCCATCTGGGCCTACGCAGGCATCACCGGCTCGTACTACCTGGGCACCTACAAGGACACCGTCGCGGTCTACCGGGGCATTCCCGGCAAGCCGCTCGGCCTTAAGCTGCACTGGCTCGACAGCACGACCACCATCAAACTGTCCGACCTGCCCGAAGACACACAAAATCGCCTTAAGGCAGGTATTCAGCAGACGAGCATCGACGACGCACAGGACACCATCTCCAAGTACCGCCATCAGATCGACGAGGAGCAGACCCGTCAGGTGATCGACGCGCAAACGATCCGCAATAACACCGACCAGGGTTCGACCTCCGAATCGGATTCCGAGAATACCGCCGAACAGTCCGCCGAGGCCGAAGCCTCCGATAAGAATTAGAAAGGGAGTGCCGCTTATGAGTCGCCGTAATACCGAACTGCTCTTACTCATCGCCTCGGCGTTCCCCGTCATCCTGCTGTATGCGATGTACGTGCTCACCGCAGGCGCCGCCATCTCGTTTGAGACACTTGCCGTTCCGATCGGTCTCTTTGCCGCCTTCGCCGCGGCGCATATCGCCGTGCGCATTCTGGCACCCGGCGCCGACCCGGCCATCCTGCCCATCGTCTTTGTTCTTTCGGGCATTGGCATCACGTTTGTGACGCGCTTGGCGCCCACGCTCGCCATCTCGCAGCTCGTCATCCTGTTTATCTCGGTGGCGTTGATGGTAGGTACGCTTGCGCTGGTCAAAAACCTCGACGTAGTCATGCGCTACAAGTACACCTTTGGCATCATCGGCATCATCTTGCTGATGCTGCCCATCTTTATCGGCACCACGATCTCGGGCTCTAAACTGTGGATTCGCATCGCCGGCTTTACCATTCAGCCCGGCGAGTTCGCCAAGGTCTTTATCGTGCTGTTCCTAGCCGGTTACCTGGCCGAGAACCGCGAACTGCTCTCTATCTCCAACCGCAAGATCTTGGGTCTTAAGATTCCGCGTCTGCGCCTGCTGCTGCCGCTGTTCGCAGTCTGGGGTGTATGCCTGCTCGTCGTTGTCTTCGAACGTGACCTGGGCTCGGCCTTGCTGTTCTACACCATCTTCTTGCTGATGCTCTACGTTGCCACGGGTCGCTTCTCGTATGTCATCATCGGCCTTGTGCTCTTGGCCGTGGGGGCCGTGGGCGCTTACAAGTTCCTGTCGCACGTCCAGGTTCGTTTCCAGATCTGGGCCGATCCCTTTAAGGATGCACAGGGCCAGGGCTACCAGATTGTCCAGTCCCTCTTCTCGCTGGCCGACGGCGGCCTTGTTGGCGTCGGCATTGGCAACGGCATGGCCAACAACATCCCCGTCGTCGAGTCCGACTTTATCTTCTCGGCTATCGGCGAGGAGATGGGCCTTTTGGGCGGTGGCGCCGTTCTTATCCTGTTTATGCTCTTTGCCGTACGTGGCCTGACCACGGCAGCCCGTGCCAAGTCCGACCTTGCCGCCTTTAGCGCCACTGGTCTTACGGCCGCCATCAGCTTCCAGGCGTTCTTGATCGTTGGCGGCGTTACCCGCCTGATCCCGCTGACCGGCGTCACCCTGCCCTTTATGAGCCAGGGTGGCTCCTCGCTGCTGGCAAGCTTTATCATCGTCGCGCTTTTGCTGCGCGCCGGTGACGAGGCAACCGGTCGCGAGGCCGAGCTCACCGGCACCGGCACCATGGCCGCCATCACCGACGACCAGGTCGCCTCGGCGGCCTCCCCGGCTGGCACGCGCTTCGCCACTTCGTCTTCGTATGCCCGCGGCAGCCACTCCGCCGGCTCGCGCATGCGCCGTCGCCTGCTCGACACGCCCGAATCCGGTGTGCTCGGCCGCGTGGCGCTCGCCAATCGACTGACCCGTGCCGTGCTCGCCTTTACGGCACTATTCGCCATCCTTATCGGCAACCTCACCTATGTCCAGGTCATCAAGGCCAAGGACTATCAGGACATGCCGACCAACAACCACACCATCGCCCGCTCCAAGTACATCCAGCGCGGCTCCATCATCACGTCCGACGGCGTGACGCTGGCCGAGTCGCTGCAACAGGAAGACGGCACCTACGCCCGCTCCTACCCCAACGGAAACATGGCCGCTCACGTGGTGGGCTATGTAAGCCAGCAGTACGGCACCGCTGGTGTCGAGAGCGTCATGAACGAAACGCTCACCGGCTCCAAGGATTACTCCAGCTGGGACAACGCCCTCGCGTCGCTCGCGGGCCAAAACCAACCGGGCAACACCGCCAAGCTCACCATCGACTCGCGCATCCAGACGGCTGCCGAGCAGGCACTCAAGGGCTTTAAGGGTGCCGTAGTGGTTATGGATCCGCGCACCGGCGCGGTCCTCGCATGCGCAAGCTCGCCCACCTATGACAACACCAACATCGATGCCCTGATGCAGTCGGGCGGTGGCGAGGACGGCTCCATGTACGACCGCGCCATGGACGCTCTCTATACCCCGGGCTCGACCTTTAAGGTCGTCACACTCTCCGCGGCGCTCGAAACCGGCACCGCCAGCCTTACCAGCACGTACCAGGCGCCCGGCTCCATGGATATCGGCAACGCGCCGGTCACCAATTACGCCAACGAGAGCTACGGTACCATCAGCCTGCAACAGGCCTTTGCCGTGTCGTCCAACGTCGTCTTTGGCCAGGTGGCCAACGAGATCGGCGCTAGCTCGCTCGTCCAGTTTGCCAACGCCTTTGGTTACGGCCAAAAGCTCGGTCAGGACCTGACCACCGCGGCCTCCATCATGGCCGACCCCTCGCTCATGACCGAGTGGGAGACCGCCTGGGCAGGCGCCGGCCAGCCTGTCGGCATGGACCACACGCCAGGTCCGCAGACCACCGTCATGCAAAACTGCGTGATAGCGGCGGCCATCGCCAACAGTGGCGTGGTCATGGACCCGTTCTTCGTGGCCCAGGTGCTCGCCCCCGACGGAACCGTGGTCAAGACCACGCAATCCCGCTCGCTCGGCCAGGCCGTCAGCGCCACCACGGCCGATCAGGTCAAGCAGGCCATGCTCGCGGTTGTCCAGTCCGGCACCGGCACCGATGCCCAGATTCCGGGCGTCAAGGTCGCCGGCAAGACTGGATCGGCCGAGACCGGCGGCACCAACGTCAACTCGATGTTCATCGGCTTCGCACCTTACGATTCACCCACGGTCGCCATCTCGGTGGCCTTGGAGGATTACGACAAACACGACGTCAAGGCAGCCAAGATCGCCGGCATCGTCCTGACCGCGGCACTTGCCGCCCAAGGAGCGTGATGCCTGTGATCGAAGCGGATACTTGGGGCGCGCCGCGGCCGATGAGCTAGCGGCAAGGCGCCACGCGGTCCCAGCGGCCATAGATTTGGTACTACACACATCGTTGAGCGAATAAGTTAGTTAGGAGCAGGAATGGAACAGAGGGTCCTCGGGGGAAGATACCTCCTCAAGGATAAGGTGGGAACGGGCGGCATGGCGACCGTCTTCCGTGCGCAAGATCAGGTCCTCGACCGCACGGTTGCCGTCAAGATCATGCTGCCGCAGTATGCCGGCGACGCCACCTTCGCCGCCCGCTTTAAGCAGGAGGCCCAGGCAGCAGCAGGTCTCTCCTCCCCCTATATCGTGGGCGTCTACGATTGGGGCAAGGATGGCGATACCTACTACATCGTCATGGAGTACCTGCGCGGTACCGACCTTAAGAGCGGCATCAAGAGCCACGGCGCCCTCGATCCCAAGAAGGTCGCTCAGATCGGCTCGCAGATCAGCTCCGCGCTTTCGGTCGCCCACAAGCACGAGATCATCCACCGCGACATTAAGCCGCAAAACATCATGGTGCTGCCCGACGGCAACATCAAGGTCATGGACTTTGGCATCGCGCGCGCAAAGAACAGCCACCTCACGCAGGACAACAATGTACTGGGCACCGCCCACTACGTAAGCCCCGAGCAAACGCGCGGCCAGGACCTCGGTCCCACCTCGGATATCTACTCCCTGGGCGTCGTGATGTACGAGTGCGCCACTGGTCGCGTCCCCTTTGACGGCGACGACGCCATCTCGGTTGCGCTCAAGCAGGTAAACGAACTGCCGGTTCCGCCGAGCCAGATCAACTCCGGCGTCGATGCCGATCTGGAGCGCATTATCCTCAAGTGCATGGAGAAGGACCCGGCGAACCGCTTCCAGACGGCAGACGAGCTGCGCCAGGTGCTCAACAACTACCTGTCCGGTCGCGCCGTCAACGTCTCCGAGCCCACGCGCATCATCGGTGCCGCGGGCGACCTGGGCGCCACCAAGACCCGTGAGCTGTCTGACTCCACGCGCGCTATGGTTCGCCCCGTATCGGGCGTAAGCGGACAGACCAACCCCCGCAGCGCCGTCTCGGGTTCCACCGGTTCCTACGAGGTCGATCAGCCCAAGTCCAACAAGAACAAGATTATCGCCGCCGTAGTCGCCGCAATCGCCGTGGTTGGAGTTGTGGTGGCCTTCGCCACCGGGCTCTTTGGGGGCGAGCAGGTTACGGTGCCCGATGTGCTTAACAAGGACCAGCAGACCGCTATCGAGCTGATCAAGGAGGCCGGCCTTGAGGTCGGAACTGTCGACCAGAGCTATAACGACGATGTCGACGAGGGCAAAGTTGCCGAGCAGACCCCCAACGGCAACACTAAGAAGCCCAAGGGCTCCAAGGTTAACCTGGTGATCTCCAAGGGCCCCAAGCCCTCCGAGAAAGTTGAGGTTCCGCAGCTCGTCGGCCTAACCAAGGACCAGGCCGAGGCCGCGCTGGCAAGCGTGGGCCTGAAGGGCAACGCAACCGAGGAGGCCAACGAGGCCGACGAAGGCCAGGTCTTTGAGCAGGGCACTGATGTCGGCAAGGAAGTCGAGAAGGGCACGACCATCTCGTATAAGGTCTCCAGCGGTCCTGACACCACCTCCGTCCCCGATCTGACCGACATGACCGAGGCCCAGGCACGCAACGCTCTCGACATGGCCGGTTTTGGCGTCAACGTGAGCTACCAGGAGAACGATTCCGTCACCGAGGGCACCGTCATTAGCTGGAACCCCAGCGGCAAGCAGAAGCCCGGCGCCACGATCACCGTCGTCATCGCCAAGAAGTCCGGCAAGGCCAGCGTTCCGGGCAACCTGTACGGCAAGAGCATCTCCGCCGCCGTCACCGCGCTCAACAACGCCGGATTCTACAACATCGCATTCTGCGATCAGGACGGCAACCCCGTGAGTGGCAACGAAAACGCCACCGTGACGGGCGTCTCCCCCACTGGCAAGCAGTCCACCGACAGCACGATCACGTTGACGGTTTCGCTTTCTGGCTCCGATTCGGGCGACGATTCCGGCACGACTAACTAGTCGAGGACCCATCACCCGCAGCGGCTAGGGCCGCAAACATATTCGCTCAACGGCGCCCGCTTGCTCCCCCGCAAGCGGGCGCTTTATTTATCGACAGACCATGGCCCCTTAGCAACGCAAAGAGGCCCGCAAAAGCGAGCCTCCCAGGTGACAACAGAATATGTAATGCAGTAATTACTGGCCGCAGAACTTCACCATGATCTCGACCATGGACTCTTGCCTATGGACAAAATGTCCATAGGCAAGGAGATGAAAGAGTAAGGACAACGCCCTCTAAAAGAAGGCCGTATATGAAGATTGCATATCCCTTTTGCCTTCATATACTCAAGAAGCACCCCTCGAAGCGCTCCTGAGAGGCCCCCTTGGATGCAACCCAGGGGATCCAGATTCTGGTAGACATCGGCGCAGCAAAATCCTGCCGCGCAGGCACGAACGGACATCTTGACTCCTAACGCAATGCGGGGCGCCCCAAGACACCCCGCCACGACAAAAAACTAGTTCTCGTAGACCAGCGGGTGGCCCCAACTGCCCTCGATCTTGCAGGTCTCCGCCGCAAAACCGGCAGCGAAGTCCAAGCTCTCGCGAATCGCGGCCTCGCCGCACTCGCCGGCCTTCTTCTTGGAAAGATAGGTGACCAAAAACGCCGTCAGCAGTGAATCGCCGGCCGCCATAGCGTCTTTGAGCTCCTCGGGCGCCACGGGCTTGATGCCCTGCTCGTAGAAGTTTTCGCCGTCATAGGCGACGGAGCCCTTGCTCCCGCGCGATGCGCATACGATTTGAGGGCCAAGGGCCTTCACCCACTCGAGCTTCGCCTTGATATCCTCCAGGGAAGCGTCGCCCATGGACATAAAGGCGTACGTCACAAATGGCGCAATCTGCCCGAAGTGCTCGTCGGTGGAGTCATCGGAGAAGTCGAAGCTGATAGGCACGCCGGCAGCCTTGATCTTGGGGAGCTCGCGCTCGGTGAAGCAGTAGTTGCCGCTGTGCACCAAATCGAAGCCGCTGACGTACTCGGCGGCGAAGCGGTCTATCACGTAGCGCATGTCGCCACGTATGCCGCCTTCATTGGAGCCCAGGAAGATACGGTCCCCGGTCTCGTCAACGGTCACGCGAGCGGCGCCGTTGACGCCCAGGACCTGCTGGCAGCGAAGAAGCTCGACGCCCTCGTCCTCGAGCGATGCTATAACGTGCTCGGCCTCCTCATCTGATCCGAAGATTCCCATGTAGGCGCTGCGATCGACGCCGAGCTTCTTGGCGAAGACGGCGAAGTTAACTGCATTGCCGCCGGGATACATGGTCTTGATGTGCTCGTACTTATCGACAACGTTGTCTCCAAAGCCAAGCACGCTTATAGGATAGGCTGCCATGGTTATCTCCATTCAGGTAAACCGCCGTGGTTACGGCGAGCAGACGGGGCGCGAGGGATTCGCACGTCTCAACGCGCCTCGCGCCCCGTTTTAAAATCGCTAGTACTTCTCGATGCCCATGTAACGACGCACGTCCGGGTGATGGTCGAACACCTTGCCGCGAGCGGAGCGCAGCTCACAGTTCATCGCGTAGAACAGGATTGGATCAAGGAACGCGCGAACGCTCGCCGGTACTTGGTCCATGCCGTACTCCATGGCGTCGAGCACCATAAGAGTGTCGGTATGGGTCTCGAGGAATGCGAGGGCGCGCTCATCCATGGCTCGGCACTCACTAGAAGACATCTGCAGGAAGTAGAAGACTCCGGGCTCGGTCACCTCGAAGGGGCCGTGGAAGTACTCGCCGGAGTGGATATAGGCGCAGCTCTGCCACTGCATCTCCATAAGCGAGCAGATAGCGAAGCCATAGGCCTGGCTAAACACGGGACCGGACCCCAAGATATACAGGAACTTGTGGTCCTGGCACAGGGCGGCAAAACGGTCGCAGAGTTCGGCGTTGACCTTCTCGCGAGCTGCAGGCAGGATCTGGTCCATCTTGGCGATGCCTTCGTACATGTCGGCAAGGTCGGCATAACCTTCCTGCTGATCCAGGAGCTCGGAAGCGAGAGCCAAAGAGATGCCGGCGGGCACCTCCGCCTGCGGAACTCCCTCGCCCCACGGATATACCCAGCACGTCCACTCACCGTTATCGATGCCGGAACCCGCGTTGTCCGTCTGCACGATAACGGTCGCGCCCGCCGCCTTGGCGATCGAGCACGCATCGATTACCTCGGGGGTGTTGCCGGAGTGGCTGCAAGCGATGACAAGGGACTTTTCGCCCAGGCGCTTGGGACGCATGATATCGAACTCGCGGGCGGTATACGCCTCGCTGGCAAACGTAGTCGCCTCGCGCTTGAGCAGCTCGTGGGCGGGCAGCAGGTCGATGAGGGAGCCGCCGCAGGCAACCCAGAAGACGCTATCGAAACCGCCCTTTTCAGCGATTGCGTCGGCGATAAGATCATGTGCGTTCATTGTTATTCTTCCTTTCGATACGGCGGACGAATCCGCCAACGTTTACTGCGAGTCTTCTCGTCAAGCGTGTTGACTTCCCCACGCGAATGGGAGCTACGCGCTAGTCGACAAAATACCTCTCGAAGGCGTCCATGTTGTGCCGGTCCGCTGCTGCGGGATCATCGAAATACCTTCCATCGGTGATCTCCTGGCCAAGATAGCCCTCGAACCCATGCGCGTTGAGGACGCGTACGAAATCGTCCATACTGTGCTTTCCATCGCCCCAAACCAGATGGCCATATGGGTCGCCATCAATGAAGCGCATGTTCCTTATGGCACCATCGCCAAACTCGGCAAACCACTCTTCAAGGCTCTCGCCGGCGACTCCCATAGCGGTAGTGTCCACCATTGGAGTAAGGTGCGGGCTGGCTACTTGGTCAAGCATGCGCCTGGCGTCCGCGAGTGTAACCACCAAGTTGCTCTCTTCCGGCCTCAGGCTCTCCATGCAGAGGGTCACGCCGTGCTCGCCGGCATAGTCCGCAAGAATCGCCAAGTGCTCGGCAGAGCGCTTCCAAGCCTCCTCGCGGTCCTCGTCCCAATCGCCCCAACCGGAGTTGATGGACATATACGGGGCGCCGAGCACCTCGGCGAGCTCGATGCCGTGCTTAAAGTAAGCGAGGCTCCGCTGCGCGTGGAGGGGCTTTCTGGCAGCGTACTGCCACGGATACACCACGTTCTCCGGACACAGGGAGCTCACGGAGAGTCCGCGGGACTCGATCTTGCGGCGAAGCTCGTCGGCCTCGAAATACCCCGTGTGGTCCAGCGTCACGTGCGGCTCGGCCGCCCAAAGCTCGATGGTTTTGAAGCCAAGGCGCTGCTGAGCATCAAGGAAGTAATCGAGCGACCACATGATGTAGTGAATGTTCATGCCGGCGACCTGCTCGCGACGCAGACGGGGTGTGGAAGCGCTTAAATCCATGCTGGGCACCTCCTACATCGGCAGTAGGCCGGAAATCACAGTCGCGACCAATCCGAACAGAACCATGAAGATAAAGAACTTCCAGATGGTCTTCCACCATTGCCCGAAGGAGATCTTCGCCACGGCAAGACCCGCGACGGTCATGCCCGCAACGGGGCTGATGGTGTTGACGGTCTGGTTCGCGAACTGCAGAGCGGTGACGGCAGCCTCGGGATTGAGGCCCATAAGCTCGGTCAGCGGGCCCATGACGGGCATGGTGAGTGCAGCGAGGCCGGAGCTGGAAGGAACCAGCAGCGAAAGCAGGCCGAGGACGATGTACATGAAGGTGGTATAGATGAAGGACGGAGCGCCCGCAAGGAGTCCGACGAGCCAGTTAAGAATAGAGTCGATGATCATTCCGCCCTCTGCGACGACCAGGATGCCGCGGGCGATGCCGATGATGCAGGCTGCGTAGGCGAAGTCGGCGATTCCGCGGACGAACTCCTCCGCAATGGTCTTCTCGTCCAGGCCGCCGAGTATGCCGGCAAGAAGGCCCATGGCCAGGAACACCATGGAGATCTCGTCCATATACCAGCCCTGGGTAACGAGGCCCCACACGATAACGCCCATGCCGACCGTGAAATCAATGAGGACGAGCTTGTGGCGAAGCGTGAACTCCTCTTCGATAGAAGCATCGGTGACAGAGAACTCGATGCGCTTCTGCTTATCGTCCTCATAGGTGATGGAGGGCTTGGGATCGAGCTTGACGCGGCGCGCGTAGCGCATGGCCCAGAAAATGCCCGCGGCGGTGAAGATGACCCACAGGATGGCGCGGAGCCAAAGCTGGGGATTTCCCTCGATGCCGATAACGCCCTGGGCGATCAGCACGTTGAAAGGATCAATAGTGGATGCGCAGTAACCAAGGTTGGGGCCGAGGAAGCAGATGATGAACGCGGTCATGGAGTCATACCCGATGCTCAGCATGATGGGGATGAAGATCGCGTAGAACGGCAGCGCCTCCTCGGACATGCCGAACGTGGTGCCGCAGATCGAGAGCAGGATCATGGAGATGGGGATGATCAAGATGTCCTTGTTCTTCAGCTTCTTGATCACGCGGCTCATGCCGGCGTTTAGGGCGTTGGTCTTGGTGACGATGGCGAACGATCCGCCGATCAGCAGGACGAACGCGACGACATCGGCCGCAGCCTGAATGCCCTTGGCGGGAGCCTGCAGGACGGCATCGATGCCCTGTCGCAGATCGACGGTCTCCCCCGTCTCCGAATCGGTGTAGACCTTGTCGACCTCTTGGTACGTTCCGGCTACGGCGACTTCTCGCTCGCCCGCGGCCGTCTGAATGGTCTGGCGGTCGAACTGACCCGATGGGACGATCCATGTGAGCACCGCGAAGAACACGATCAGCATGAACGCGATGGTGTACACATGGGGAAGCTGGAGATGGAATCTGCGCTTGGGCTTCTCCTGTTTGGCATCCGACATTCTTAACCTCCTGCCAGAGCAACGATGCTTGCCAAAAATCCTTCACGTATAGGCAAACATCTTAGGTTGTTCTATGTATAACCTGCATGAAGGCGTCGGTCAAGAAACATATTAGGTTGTTCTATAAGTGGTAACTTTTACGCGCTAAACGGACCTGCCGCGGCAATACGAGAACAGCGCTGTGTGAGACAGAGCCGCTAGATATCGAAGCTGTAGCGCGAACCCACGTAGTACTGTCTGCCATAGCAGAAGCGCTCTCCGTTGGAATCGAGAAAGCCCGCGTTCATGAAGAACAGCGGCTCCCCTACTGGGACCTTGAGCTCGCGGGCGGCATCAATTCCCGCACGGGCGATCTCCAGCCTGCAGGGATCGGACGAGCAGGGATACCTACCCGTACGCTCCCCCACGGCCTCGAATATCGAACAATTGGAGAGACCGATATCTTTGAGAAATTCGAATCCATCGACAGGATAGTAGTTGTTCTCGAACAGGACCGGCACGCCGTCTGCGGTACGCACGCGTGAGACCAAGATGAGGTCAGAGCCTTCATCCAAGCCAAAGAAAGAAGCGAGGTCGCGATCGGCGGCAACGGTCTTGCGGGCAACGACGCGAGCGCCCGCCTTCATGCCGTTTTCAGCGCATGCTTGGGTAAAACTCTGAACATCGTCCTTCTGATGCACCTTGCGAATTATCTTTGTCGCGGTCACAAATGTACCACGCCCCTGCCGCTTGGTGAGATACCCCTCGCCCACAAGCTCCTCTATTGCGCGGCGAACCGTGACCCTTCCCACGCCGTACATCTTAGAAAGCTCAAGTTCCGTTGGAATCTGCGAGTCAACGGGATATGTCCCCTGTTCGATATCGCTCTTAAGCAAATCGAGCACCTGTTGATACAGCGGGGCGGAAGAGCCCCCATCCAGATGCGCATCCACAAAAACTCTCCCTTTAAGGCGTTCGCGATCTCAACGACTCCATTCTACCGCACACGGAAAAATGAGGTTAAACACATAGGGGCCCTGCATGTTTGAGCGGATCGGGAATCTGGTCGCTGATTTCGTCCGCATTTGCTTGCGAAAAACCAAAACGCTCCTCGCGCTTGGCGAACACGGTGAGGCCCGCCGCCTTGCACGCAGCGATCGATGATGCTCGTGTGATGTTGGCTTCCTTCCTTTGCTTGCGAGGCGCGTCACTCGTCCTGCTGAGCCGCGGGCCCATCGTTCGGCGTGGCCTGCCTGCGCGGGGCATGCCGGGAATTGATGTAGTCGTATGCGTAGGC
>SKER01000921.1_pt1 | contig 28482 bp, 20 predicted proteins | sample 4826961 | NCBI WGS metagenome assembly SKER01 (sample SAMN11008804, study PRJNA524170) | human gut metagenome | biome: Human fecal sample; material: Feces; isolation source: fecal sample from pouch patient p47 | host: Homo sapiens | place: Israel: Tel-Aviv | collected 2016-11-16 | reverse complement strand
CTTCCTCACTGACATCGTTCTTGCGGACAACGCCTTGGAAGAAGGCCGTACCGTCTCTTAATTGCAGGAAGACGATCTTCCCGCTGGACCGCTTGTCGGTCAGCCAGACGTGCATTCTGACTTCTTCGTCAACGTGCTTGGCTGATTCTCTGATTGAAATCAATTCTGTCATTCTTTTAATTCCACCTTATTTTTATAACTCTATCCATGATAGCAGATTTTTGCCTGATCTTCTATAACTTATCGACCAGAGACAGGAGCTGGCCATCCTTGAACTTGTAGATGGCATAGCAGTAGCTGCCGTCTGCGTTGACTGCCGTGACTTCCCAGACGGCCTGCTTTTGATACCAGCCCAGGTTGACTTCCTTGATGGCCTTTTTTGGGTAAGACTTCTGAAAGCTGGATTTGACCGTGCTTTCGCTGACGCCGTCACTAGCTGAATAATAGTAGGCCTTATGTTTACCCGGCAGGTAGATGAAGTAAGCCACCTTACCCTTACTGGTTTTCCCGCTGGCTGAATATGACTTGACGCCCCGGCTCAAATGGTAGTACTTGTCAATTTGCTTCATGGAAGTCTGCTTGACCAGCTTGGCGACTTTCTCTTTCTGCTGACTGTACGGCTTGGCTGCCCTAGCGACAACCGCCACTGTTCCCGCGTAAAGCAAAAACAGGAAGAAGAACAGCCAGGCCAGATACTGCAAGAAATTTTTGACTCTTTCGTTAAGCATTTTTCCTCTCGAACTTCAACTTCTTTTTTAACTCACTCGCTTTAACCCTTTGCACCGGAGCCGGCAGGCTGGACCTAAAGGCCGGGCCATAGCTCTTGGTCCAGATCCGGGGATCCAGGATCAAAAACTGCCCATAATCATCCTCGCCCCGGATTAAGCGGCCGCATCCCTGCCGCAGGCGGAGAACCGCCCGGGGCAAAGAGTCCTCTTGAAAGACATCCCAGCCTCTTTGGGCCAGGTAGTGCTGCCTGAGGCTAACCTCCGGCAGGTCCGGGGACTCAAATGGCAGGCGGGTCGCGATAACCAGGTCAATCCCGCAATTGTGGAAGTCCACCCCTTCCCAGAAGCTGTCCGCCCCCAGCAAGATTGACCGTTCAGCGATGACAAAGCGGCGGGTGATCCGCTCATTTGACCCCGTCAAGCCCTGGGCCAGGAGCTCATAGTCCTTAACCCGGGGATCATTCAGCAGTTCAAAGTAGAGCCGCTTGATCAAGTCCAGATTGGTAAACAGGCACAAAACGTGCTTTTGCCCGCTTAAGTCCTTGGTCAGGATATTTTTCAATTCTTCCAAAAAACGCGGGCTGTCTGGTTCCGGCTGCCCCTCGTCCATGGCCAGAATCTCCAGATGGTCAGCCATGGGGAAGCTGGCCTTGCCCTTGTAGCAGGAGACACCCAAATTTGGCAGGGCCAGGAACTGCTTGGCAAAGGCAAAATTGCCGTCATTAGTTATTGTCGCACTGATCATGCTGATATGGTCAAAGCGGTTGTAAATTTTATGCAATTCTTCAGAACTGTCCAGGCTGAGCCAGTAGAGGTTGCTGCTGAGAGCATCTTCGGGGTTGGTCACGTTGACCACGAAGCCCAAATGATCCAAGAGCGGCTGGTTCAAGAGGTCAGCCAGCTGGTAGCTCTTTCCCGTGTAGAATTCCAGCAGGTCGACCTGGTCATTCAATTCTTCCAGCAAAGATTCCTCATCAGTTAAAAAGCGGTCCTTTTCCTGCTCCAGCAAGTAGCGGATCTGGTTGGTATGGATCCGGACCTGCTCCAATTGCTGCTGGAACTGTCTAAGAAGTGGCCGGAACTGAGAGTTTTCCGGGAAGAGATCCTGGCCCTGGATGGTCAGCTGCAGTCTCTTGTTGGGCAAAACAACCTGGCTGATCGCCTGCCCCTTGTGCTGGTAGAGGTACTTTTGCATCCGGTTCAAGCTGTGAATCAAGTCCAGGCTTTCCTGGTCCAAGAGGTCCAGCATGAACTGCAGCTGGACATTTTCCTCGCTTTGTCTGAGCAGGTTATTGTCCGTAAAGTAGAGCAAATTGCGCAGGTGACTGATGCTGCCCCAAATTGCTTCCAGGCGCAGGGAGTCCATCCGGGCCGTCTGCAGGTTTTCGCTGAAGCGGTGGGCTTCGTCAATCACCAGGTAAGGATTCTGCCCCCAGATGGAGTCCATGTAGTGGTTGACCAGGTAGGCGTGGTTAGTCACCAAAATGTTGGCCTGCTCCTGCCGACGGCGGGCCAGGTTCCAGAAGTCAACGCTGGCAAACTGGCTGGCCACCCGGGCATCCCCCGGGTGCTTGAGCTGGTTAAAAATCGGCAGCTGCTGGCTGGTCAGCTGCAATTCATCCATGTCCCCAGTTGTCGTTTCTGTCAGCCAGACCAGGATCTGCATCTGCAAGAGCAAGGTCGCCTTGTTGGGCGAATTCTGGTAGAGAGTCTGGGCAAAACCGTCTAAATCCAGGTAGTGGCTGCTGGACTTGACCATTTCCGCGTTTAAGCCAAGACCCGTAACCCTTAGGAGCTGGGGAATTTCCTGGTCTAGGAGCTGCTGCTGGAGGACCTTGGTCGGTGTAGCAATTACTAATTTTTTGCCGGAATAGAGCTGGTAGGCGTAGGCGAAAAGGTAGGCAAAAGTCTTCCCTGTCCCGTTTGGCGCTTCAGCCAGCATGACCCTTTGCCCGGCATCTCCGACAAAGTCGTGCAAGCGGTCGATTAGGTCCACTTGGGCTTGCCGGTAATTGATCTTGCCTTTAAAAAGCTTGCGTTTGTCCGTGTCTTTAACTGGAAAATGCCCATTTTCCCCATGTTCAACCGCCGGAATCTCCTGCCTCTTTAAGACCAGGTTGCGGACCTGCATCTTGTCTTTGGGCAGTTTGCGCCTGCTTTGCCGGGACTGGTCAGCAATCACCTTGATCACGTCCCCCGTGTCCCGGATAAGGCCACTGGCCAAAGAGCCCAGAACATTCAAAGTTGCCTGGGGCAAAGAAGCCAGCTTATCGATGATCTTCAAGAGCAAGACGGCTGTCCCATAGGCGTCAGAATCCGCCTTGTGGGGGTTGGCGTGCTTGATCTCCAGACTGGCCGTCAAGTCCCGCAACTTGTAAGAAGGCAGGGTCGGAAAGGCGATCTTGGCCAGTTCAACCGTGTCAACCGCCTTGCAGGTCAAGGCCTCAAAGCCGGCATTGGTCAATTCGTAGTTCAAGAAAGGAAAGTCGAAATTGACGTTATGGGCCACGAAAACCGTATCCTGCAGGATCTCGCGAATCTTCGGGGCATAGTGCTTGAAATCAGCCTGGCCGGCCACCATCTTCTGGTCGATCCCGGTCAAATTGGTCACGGCCAGGGGAATTTTCCGGTGGGGGTTCATCATGAAGGAATAAGTTTTAACCACTTCACCATCTTTGACTATGGCGCAGCCAAACTGGATGATCCGGTCCCCCTCTTCCTTGCGCGTCCCGGTCGTTTCCAAGTCAACGACCGCGAAGCTTTCGCCGGCAAAAAAATCCGCCATTTTCCGCTCCTTTCACTCCTAAAAACTTCTAATCAACTTCAACAATTTCCCGGCAGCTCAAAAGCACCAGGTACTTTTTCAAAACAGGCAGCCGGCCAGATTCATTCAAGGCCCGCTCATAAAGGCGCAACTGGCCCTGGTACTTCTCTTTCAGCTTCTGAATTGCTTCCTCCTGCTTACGCGGGTTCACGTGGTCAGTCTTGTAGTCAAATAAAATGATACCATTCTCCGCTTCATAATAGCCATCGATTGTCCCGTGAACCAAAATTTTTCCTGGAAAATCGCTAAAATCCTTAAATAAAGTCTTCGGCGACAGGATGGTGGCAAAATTTTCCTCCCGGTGGAGGCGGTCAGGCTGCTGGTAAAAGTCTTTGGCAAAGTCGCTCTTGACAAACCAAGACAAGGCTTCGCGGTCCAGCTTGCTGGCCAAGGTCTGGCTCAGCCGGCCCTTTTCCACCAGGCCGGCAATGCAGCTGTCAATGGCATCCTTGTCGCCTTTGGCATAGTCATAATACTGCAAGACCAGGTGGCTGGCTGTCCCCAGTTCAGCTGAGCTGACCGTATTTTGGAAGAGGAAGTCAGGTTCAGTATCGATCGGCTGCAGGTAGCGGTTGGCTGACTGCAGTTCCGAAATGTGGGAGTCAGCCAGTTCGTCTTCGATCGGGTCGCCAAAAACCTTCTTGATTTCAGACACCGCCTGGTAGGCCGTGGTCCGGCTGGCATCCAAGTAAGGATAGCCGCCCTGGCTGAAGGCATAGAGCTTTTCTGCCTGCTTAAAGACGGCTGCTTCATCTTCCGTCAAGTCTGCCCCGCTGGCCGCCACGGCCTCACTATCCGGCAATTGGGCCTGGTCTTTCTTGGGGTCAAAGTGGACAAAGACCAGACTGCCTTCTTGACCTGCCGCCAGGTCGCTGACGGCTTTTTCACCCAGCCGCTTCACCTGCTTGGCGCGGGCTAAAGCCGGGGCCAAAAAGTCAAGGGGCTTGGCTACCTTCATCTTATCCAAAAGGGGCAGGCGGCCAGCAGAAATTTCCTTGGCCCACTTCTCTTCCAAGCCCGCCAGGTCGGTTCTGGCTGGCAGCTTGATATTTGCCGCCAAAATCAGCTTCTGCTTGGCGCGGGTCAAAGCTACGTAAAGCAGGCGGGCTTCTTCTTCCAGCAACTTCTGCTTTTTGGCAATCTTCAGCCAGGCATTAGCCAAAGTATCTGCCCGGTATTCCGCTTCATCAAAGGGATAGGCAAAGGACAGGCCCAGGCCGCTGGCATCTAAGACATAGCTGCCGGTAATGTCTTGCTGGTAATTGTAGCGGTGCTCCAGGCCCAAGACAAAGACGATCGGGAATTCCAGCCCCTTTGAGGCATGGATGGTCATCAGCTTGACTGAGTTGTCGGCATTTTCGCTCAGGATCGGCTGGGCCAGGTCCTTCTGGCTCTTCCGCATTCTGGCAATAAAGTTGATGAACTGGTAAAGGTCCTTGAAGCCCGAACTTTCGTAGGCGCTGGCTCTTTCGTACAAGGCAGTCAAGTTGAGCCGGCGCTGCTGGCCGTTGGTCATGGCCGTCACGATTTCCAAAAAGCTGGTCCGCTCGTAAATGGTCCAGAGCAGTTCTGAAATCCGGTGGCTCAAGGAAAAGTCGCGAAGGTCCTGCAATTGGGCCAAAAAGTCCCGGCAGCGGGCAGCCAGATCTGTATCTTTTTTAGCATAAGTTCTTAAAGCCGCGTAGAAGCTGACGCTTTTGTTGACCAGGCGGATTTCGGCCAGATCTGAACTGGAGAAGTTAAAAATCGGAGACCGCAAAACCGCCACCAGGGGAATATCCTGGTCCGGGTTGTCGATGATCTTCAAGTAGGACATGATGACCGTCAATTCAAAAGTCTGGAAGTAGTTCTGGACATCCATGACAAAGAGCGGGACCCCGTAGCGGTCAAATTCCTGCTTGATGTCCAGGTTGCTGGTCTTGGACCGGGTTAAGATGGCGATGTCCCCATAGCTGACCGGCCGGGTCTGCCCGGTCTTCGGGTCAAAAATTGGCGTCTGGTCAGCGATCAGCTTCTGAATCCGGCTGATGACCATGGCTAAATCGCCCTGGTTCAATTCCCCGTCATCATCTGTTGCAGATGAATCTTCCTGGTAGAGGACTTCTGTTTCAGTCGGCAGGGCCGCCTCTGGGTCATAGCCAGCCGCGAATTTCAGCTGCCCTTCTTTTTGGTAGTCAATCCCCCCGAAGTCCTTGGTTAAGAGGCTGTCAAAGATCAAGTTAACAGTTTGGGTGACCGGCTGGCTGGAGCGGAAGTTTTCGGCAAAAATAATCCGCTGCTTGCCAGCCGAATTTTCCTGGCCATATTCATCATATTTGGCGATAAACAGGCTGGGTTCCGCCTGGCGGAAGCCGTAGATTGACTGCTTGACGTCCCCGACCATGAAGAGGTTGTTCTTACCCGCTTTTTTCAGCCGCTGGATCAAGCCGTCTTGCAGGGCGTTGGTGTCCTGGTATTCATCGACCATGATTTCCTTGAAGCGGCTTTGGTAGTAGGCCCGGGCCAGGTCAGAGTTTGAACTGTCCTGGGTCAGAATTTCATAGGCCAACTGCTCCATGTCGCTGAAGTCCAGGACCCGGTCAGCCCGCTTCAATTCGTTAAAGCGGTCAATAAAGGCCAGTTCAACTTCCGCTGCCGCGGAGGCGATTTCTGCCCCCTTGGCTAAGAGGGCCTGCTGGTCAGCATTGCTGCTTGCGTAAAAACTGGTATAGACATTGAAGACCAGCTGCTTGCCAGCTTCTTTAACCTCCTTTGCCTCCTCGACAAAGTCGGCGATCTCCTTGTTAGTCCGCAGGGTCCCGTCAAACTGGCAGGCCGCCAGCAGCTCTCTTTGCCGGTCAAAGGGATCATCTGTGGCCAGGCTCTCCCGGTAGCTGGCCAGACTGGTGGCAAAAGCCGTAAAAGCTGGCTGGTACTTGGCAAACTTTTCATGGTCAAAGTCGGCTTCGGCCATCAAAGCCGTCAGCTTGTCCGCCAGGTTGGAAAATTCTTCCTCCAGGTAAGGCTTGATTTTCTCCTGCCAGAGGGCGCTGTCAACGACGTCGCTGGTCTCCAGCTGGTAAGGGTCAGCCAGCTTTTGCAGCCAAGCCCGGTAGTTGGGCCGGGCCATGGCAAACTGGTATAAATCCAAAAGCAAGTCTCTGGCTGAATTGGCGTTGCTGTCGCCGGCAAAGGCATCATAGAGGGCCAGGAAACGGTCTTTTTTCGCTTGGTCCTCATTTTGCAGGTAGCCGTTTTCGACATCCCTCAAGGCTCTTTCCTTTAAAAGCTCAATCTGGGTGGCGTCAGTCAAAATGCTGAAGTCCGGGTCGATGTCGATCGCGAAGTAAAAGCGGCGGATGACGTCCAAACAGAAAGAGTCGATCGTGGAAATAATCGCGGTATCGATTTCAGCCAGCTGCCGGCGCAAAAAGTCGGCCTGGCTGGCATCTGTTTCTTCTTGCAGGCGGTCCTGCAGGCGCTGCTTGATCCGCTGCTTCATTTCACTGGCGGCCGCCCGGGTAAAGGTAATGACCAGGAGCTGGTTAACCTCCAAGTGGTCGTCCATGATTTCCCGGATGACCCGTTCAACCAAAACACTGGTTTTGCCTGAGCCGGCAGAGGCTGAAACCAAAATGTCCTGCCCCCGGCTTTCAATGGCCCTGGCCTGGTCTGGTGTATATTTTACAGCCATGCTATTTCCTTTCTATGTACCATTCCTTATCTCCTCTGCCGCAGCCGCTTTTCTACCAAAGCCAGCAGATCTACCTTTTTAAGGCTTGGCAGGTCCCGGTAAGAGTTAGTTGGTAGCTGCTGGTCAAAGTAGAAGATATCCTTGTAGTCGCTAAATGTCAGGCCGGTATTGTTGCCTTGCCGGAAAGGACTCAAGGCAATCTTCCCACTTAAAATCTCGCTGGCCGCGTCCTCAATCAAGGCTTCGACGTATTCCAGCAGCTCCTGCATCTCATCTTGGCTGAAGAAGTTGTCTTTTTTGCCAAAGCCGCCGCTCTTGTTCAGTTTGAGGCCCCGGTAAACCGGACTGCTTGCCTTTTTCTCAAGGGCTTTGTCGACTTCCTGGTACCAGGCTGGCTCACTGATAAAGACCCCGGACAATTTCAACTTGTCTTCCCCGCCCAAAAGGTTCTCTTTCAGCTGCAGCTTGCTGTCAAACAAGGCGCCAGTTGATGAGGAGTTGATGGAATTCAGCTTCCGGGTGACATATTGGTAAAAGGCCCCCAGGAGGTCAAACTGCCGCCCGCCGGCCAGGAGGTCCTGGTTCTCCTCCAGAACGTCCAAATAAGCGATCATCTGCAGGTCCACCCCGCTGGCAAAACGGGCCAGGTTGAAGCTGTGGTCGGAAGACTTGTAGTCGATCAGCTGGCCTAAAACGTGCTGGTCCCCATTAAAGAGGTCGACCCGGTCGATCTTGCCCCGGAGGCTGATCTTCCGCTGGCCGGCAAACTTCTTCAAAGGCAAGACCAGGCCGGCCAGCTTTTCAGCCGGGCCAAAGGCCAGTTCCCCGTAAGTAGCCCGCATCTTGTTTTCCTGCTGCTTGCGCCGGTAGCTTTGGGCCACCTTACTGGTCGTCTTGTCAAAGGCCTTGAAAAGATATTCATTGAAAGGATCACGCAAGAACTGCTGGTAGAGTGGTTCTTGCAGGATCTTGCTTCTGACTTGCTTGAGCAAAAGCTCCAAGTCCAGCTCGCTGAGCTTGTCAATTTCGATATTTTTCTTTTGCATTTCCTTGAGCAAAAGCTCAAAGGTCCGGTGGAAGTAGTTACCGGACTGGATGGCATTCAGCTCATTTTCTGCCCGGGGCCGCAGGCGGAGGCCATAGTTAAGGAAGTATTCAAAAGAATTCTGGTAGTAGCTTTCCAGCTGGGAGACTGAAGACAACAGGTCCTTGCCGTACAGGCGCTCAGCCAGGTCTTCTGAGATGTCTTGCGGGTTATTGTCATAGGCCATCCCTTCCGCGATTTCCTCAGCCTTTTCTTCCTCATACTGCCGGCTGAGTTCGACCAGCTTGGCCACCAGCGGGCTTTGGGCGGAATTTCCCTCAGCATAGGCCAGGTAGCCTAAGCTGGCCCTTGGACTGGTCAAAAAGAGCAAAAGCTGGCGGGCAAATTCAGTCCGGTCTTTTTCAGCGGTATCTGGCAGGTCCCTTTGCCGGTATTCCCGGCCGTTAACCAGCTTCAGCAGGCGCTTGTAGTAAATGGAAGGATCCAGCAGGTCATTATTGGAATTGATCACCGGATAGGAGATGTAGACCCGGTCAGAGGCCAGGGCCAGGGCATTGCCAAATTGGTATTCCTGGTCCAGGTTGCGCAGCTGCTGACTGTCTTCCAGGTAGGCCTCCTGGTCAAAAAAGTCTGCCAGGCTGGCCAGGTTTTCCGTAGTCAAAAAGTTGGGCTGGTCGTTGATTTGCGGCAGGCTGCCATTGGCTGCTCCGATGATGAAGACCTGCTTGTAGCCGCTGGTCTGCACCATCCCGTATTCTGACAAGGTGACGGCGTCCAGGCTGGCCGGAATCGTCGCGAAATTGGCCTGGGAAAAGGCTGCCGTCAGCATCTTAAAGAAGTCAGCCCAGGCAAAGTTTTCCGGGTTGACCAAGAGGTAGTCTTTGAGCAAAGACAAAAGCAGATTCCAGCACTGCTCCGGCTGCTGGGCCTGCTGCAGGTCTCCGCTCTCGCTGGCCTTTAAGCGCCAGGCTTCCAGGCGGGCGCTGACCCCGTTTTTGACCAAGAAGTCAAAAAAGAGCTTGACGGCGGTCATGCTGTCTTTTTCACTCTTCAGCTGGCTGGCAAGCCGGGAGATCTTGCTGACAAAGAAGTCCCGCAGCTTGTCCAAGCGGTCCAGCCACTTTTGGTACTGTTCTTGGTCCAGGGCGATGACCTGGGCTTTGGTAAAGTCCTTGAGGGGCTTTTGCCAAAGGCTGTACTTGATTCCGTGGGCCAGGGCAAAGTTTTCCAGCTGGTCGACGTCGCGCAAATACGCGGCTTCCCCGGCTTCTGCATCCCCTTCTAAATACCAGTCAGGGATCAAGAGGTGGGTCTTCATGATGCTCAAAAGAGCTGGCGTGTCTCCTGCCTGCTGGAGGAGCTTGCCCAAATTTTCCAGCAAAAGCACCAAGGGGTGGTACTTCATCTGCTGCTGCAGGTCGTCAAAGAAGGGAATCTGGTTTTGCCGCAAAATCGGAGCCAAGTAAGTTTCATACTCCTGCAAATTCGGGGCCAGGACCAAAAAGTCTCGGTACTGGCAGCCCTTTAAAGCCACCTCGTCATAGATGGTCCGGGCCACGAAATATGCTTCAGCGTAACGGGAATCTGCCTTAACCAGCTGGAGGTTATCTAAATCCGGCTGGCCCTGTCCCTGCCAGGCCTGGTTCAAGTCCCTGGCCGGACTGACTGGACTGGCGATTTTTTCTCTCTCCCAGGCAAAGTCATGGGCGGAAAAGTAGCCGGTCAAGTCCTTGATCGTCTTCTGAACCACATAGTCGTATTTCCCGGCGGCCGGCTCAATCACGCTGCCGTCAGCCGTCTTGAAGGCGAAGGTCATCTCGCTGGCAAAAGCTGCCAGCAGCTGCATGGTCATTTTTTCCTGAATGGAAAAATGGGAGAAATCAGTCACGTAGAAGCTGGCCTGGCTGACCAGGTCCGGCCGGCTGGCCAAAAGCTGGTTCAGCTGGATATTCAGTTCATCCTTGGTGGCGAAGTGCTTTTCACTGACGATTTCTAAAAAGTCCTGGTAGATCAAGTCCAGGTCGTGCAGCTTGTCCCTGGTCTCATTATCCAGGTCCAAGGCCACCGCCGGGTCGGCTGCCCGCTCCAAAAGATTGCCCAGGTCCAGCTGGCCGGTATGAACCTGCAGGATCGTGCTGTAGACCTGCTTAATCATGCCGGAATTGGCGTGGGAATTTTTGAAAAGCAGCAGTTCATCTCTGCGCTTGTCGATGATCTGCTCCAAAATCATGGTCGCGGCAGCGTCATCCAGGCTTTCAGGCATGAGCAGGTCGGCCTTTTTAAAGAAAAACCAGGCCAGACGGGAGAAGGACAGGACGTGCAGGTTCTTGACGCTGGTCTCTTCCCGCCCTTGAAGTTGGGCGACTTTGCCTATTGCGGCAACTTCTGTGTTAAACTTGATATGGTTTGGAACAATAATAAAGGTATCTTTGCCGGGCTGGGCCAGATAATTGCGGGCAGCCCGGCCGATGATCTCAGTTTGCAGGGGATCCGACTGTCTGCCGGTTATAATTTTGATCATTGCTTCCACTCCTTTGTTGACTGATCGGTCAATCTAAATTTTATCAATCTCTTTCCTTTTTGGGAACTGATTGCCATTGATTCTAAGCAAACGTTAACCGAACTAACAAATTAATTTTTTGAGGTGATTCTTTTTGCAGACTTCATGTACTGCTCATGGAAAAGTAATTTTGATCGGCGAGCATTCCGTTGTTTACGGCTATGACGCCCTGGCTATGCCAATTCAGGCCCTGCACATCAAGACGACCGTCAGTGATTATGCCGGCCCGGTCTGGATGGACACCAAGCTCTACCAGGGTCTTTTTTTTGACGCGCCTGCTGACTATAACGGCCTTAAGTATGTCGTCAAGGAGCTTTTGACTAGAAGCGGGAAAAATCCCCAGATCAAGCTTACCTATACCGGGGAAATTCCCATGGAGCGCGGACTTGGCTCCTCAGCTACCGTCGCTTACGGTACTACCGTGGCCTTGAGCCAATACCTGGGCTTGAAGTTAAGTGCAAATGAAGTTATGGACATCACCAACCAGGCAGAAACGATCAACCACGGCAAGGCTTCCGGCCTGGACGCGGCCACGGTCAATTCCGATTACCTGGTCTTTTTTAATAAGCAAAAGGGCGTAAAAAAGCTCTCCTCAAAATTAGGTGCCAGCCTTTTGATCATGGACACGGGCGATTTGGGCAATACCAGAGAAGCCGTCACTATGGTCGCCAAGCTTTTAAATGAGTCACCTGACGCGCAAGTTAGAATGCGCAAGCTGGGACAACTGGCTGACGAAGTCAAAGCTGCCTGGCTTGAGCAAGACCCGGAGACCGTTGGTAAATTCTTCAATGAGGCCCAGGAGCTTTTAGCTTCCTTTAACTTGTCGACAAGCAAGATCGACCGGATCTGCCAGATTGCTGATAAAGGCGGGGCTTTAGGCTGCAAGTTGTCTGGCGGCGGCCTGGGCGGAATCGTCATCGCCCTTTGCAAGGATGCCGCTTCCTGCGAAGAGATTGCCCAGGCTTGCCAAGCAGAAATCAGTAACTACTGGATTGAAGAGATTTAATTTTTGCCCAAAAATTATTAAAAACAGAATTACACAGTAAAGGAATGTGAAACAGATGAGTAAAACTGCCCGCGCCCATACCAATATCGCCTTGATCAAGTACTGGGGCAAGAAGGACGCCAAATTGCGCCTGCCGCTCATGTCCAGCCTGTCCATGACCCTGGATGCCTTCTATAGCGACACCAAAATCTCAGACAGCGAGCAAATGTCTTTTAAATTAAACGACCAAGCCGTTTCCGGTCCAGCCGCTGACCGCGTTTTCGCCTACCTCCGGGCCATGCAGGACCGCTTCGGAGTCAAGGGGAATTTGGCGGTTGAATCGGTCAACCAGGTGCCAACCGCGGCTGGCCTGGCCTCTTCCAGCTCTGCCTTCGCCGCCATGGCAGCGGCTTTTGCCGACCACTACCAGTTAGGCGTTGACCGGCAGGAATTGTCCAGAATGGCCAGGATGGGATCGGGCTCAGCTTCAAGATCTGTTTTCGGCGGTTTTTCCGTCTGGCAAAAAGGCGATAGTGACCAGACTTCTTACGCCTACCCGTTGGATGAAGAGCCGGACATGGACCTGCGCCTTTTGGCTGTTGAAATCAACGACCAGGAAAAGAAGATTTCTTCAACCAAGGGGATGGAAATGAGCAAGAGCTCCCCCTTCTACCAGGTCTGGCTGGACAGAAATGACAGTGAGATCAAGGAGATGGAAGAAGCGATTAAGCAGGCTGACTTTAGCAAATTGGGTTCTCTGGCTGAATTAAATGCCAGTGAGATGCATGCTTTAACCTTCACCGCTGTCCCCGGCTTCACCTATTTTGAACCGAATACCATCAAGGCCATCAAGCTGGTCCAGGACCTGCGCCAGCACGGGCTGGAGTGCTACTACACCATTGACGCCGGCCCGAACGTCAAGGTCCTCTGCCAGGGACAAAATTCTAAAGATATTATTAATTGCTTTGAGTCCTCCTTTGATCGTGTTAAGATTATTGAGGCAGGTTTTGGTCCAGCAGTCACTCTGTTGGACTAAAGCTTATTTAATTGTCTATAATGTCTTAGGACGTAATATAAAAAGAAAAAATTAAAAGAATAAGAGGAAGAGTTTTTGTGATTACTGAAAAAGCGCCAGGCAAACTTTACATTGCCGGGGAATACGCTGTCTTGGAACAAGATTGTCCAGCCATTCTGGTCGCCCTTGACCAATACGTCAGGGTCTCAATCAAGCCAAGCAGCAGCGACACCGGTTTGATTCACTCCAAGCAATACTCCCAGGACTCCATTCACTGGGTCAGACGGGGGTCAAAGATAGTGATCGACAACCGGGACAATCCATTTGAATACATTCTGTCCGCAATTTCTTTCACTGAAAGATACTGCCTGGAACAGAAGGTCAAGATGGACGTTTACGACTTGTTTGTCAATTCTGACCTGGATTCCGCAGATGGCAAGAAGTATGGCCTGGGTTCTTCAGCCGCGGTCACGGTCGCGACGGTCAAGGCAATCTTGCGCTTTTACGGTGTCCAGGCAAGCAAGGACCTGATTTACAAGCTCTCCACAATTTCTCACTACTCAGTCCAAGGCAACGGCAGCGCCGGCGATATCGCGGCCAGCGTCTACGGCGGCTGGATCGCCTACCAGACCTTCAACAAGCTCTGGCTGAAAGAAGAACTGGCAAGCAAGTCCCTGTCAGCAGTGGTCGGTGAAGCCTGGCCAGGTCTGAAGATCCAGCAGCTGGTTCCGCCGAAGGGCATGGAGCTCTTGATTGGCTGGAGCCAGCAGCCGGCTTCAACTTCCCGCCTGGTTGACAAGACTAACGCCAACAAGAACAACCTGCGGACTGAGTACGCCAAGTTTTTGGCAGACTCACGCAAGTGCGTTTTGCAGATGATCCGCGGTTTTGAAGAAGCCAACATCGCTTTGATTCAAAAGCAGATCGGCATCAACCGCCGCTTGTTGCAGCATTTTGCCGCTATCAACAATATTGCTATCGAAATTCCCCGCTTGACTGAGCTGATCGAAATCGCCAACAAGTTTGGCGGCGCGGCTAAGACCAGCGGCGCGGGCAACGGCGACTGCGGCATCGTCATCGTCAACAAGGACACCGATATTGACCGCCTCCGCAAGGAATGGGTCAAGAACAACATCCTGCCCCTGGAATTTCACATTCACCAATCTGAATTAACTTACTAAGAGCATTGCGATGTCACAAAGATCTATAAGAAAAGAAGAACATCTGGCTTTGACACAGATGTTTTTTAATGCCCAAAAAACGAATTCCTTTGACCAGGTCCACCTGCTCCGCCCGGCCCTGCCTGAAAGCCAGGTTAACCTGAACGCCGTCAAGACGACCTGGTTTGGCAAAGAGTTAGCCGCCCCCTTCTTCATCAACGCGATGACTGGCGGGTCGGAAAAATCCAGGCAGATCAACCGGCAGCTGGGTGAAATTGCCAATAAGCAGCAAATTGCCCTGGCCTTGGGTTCAGCCAGCATCTTGACCAAGGAAGAAGACCAGCTGGAGTCTTTTTACGTAGCTAGAGAAGCCAATCCAGACGGCCTCTTGTTTGCTAATGTTAATCCTTTAACTCCAGCTAAAGCAGCTGCCAAGATCGTCAAGGATCTGCAAGCAGATGCCCTGCAGATCCACCTTAACGTGGCCCAGGAGATCCCCATGCCTGAAGGCGACCGGGACTTTGTCTGGCTGGACCGGATGCTGGAGATTAAAGAAGCAGCTGGCGCACCAGTCATCGTCAAGGAAGTCGGCAGCGGCCTGGACCCAGTCAGCCTGCAAAAATTGCAGGCAGCTGGCTTTAGCTGGTTCGATATCGGGGGAGCTGGCGGCACCAATTTTGCCCAAATCGAAAATTCCCGCAACCCCCACCCCATGGCGTATTTGAACGACTGTGGCCTGCCAACGGCCCTGGCTGCCCTTTTGGCAGCGCCTTTGACCAAGCAGCTGATCGTCTCTGGCGGGGTCAGAAATCCGCTGGACGTCTTCAAGGGCCTGGCCCTGGGCGGCAAATTTGTAGGCGTGGCCAACCACTTCCTCCACACCCTTTTAAATGAGGGCCTGGATGGCCTGGATGAAGAAATCGGCCGCTGGAAGGAAGAACTGACCTACCTTTTTGCCTTATATGGGCAAGGCTGTCTGCCGGTCAAGCAGCCATATTACTTAGACTTGGAACTGAAGAATCAGTTTGACCAGCTTAAGCAATATGCTGGCAAATAAAGCAAGCGAGTAAAAAATAAAGAGCTAAAGAAATAACTGTTGACAAAATTTTCCCTTGGATTTATTTGTTAACAGTATTTTTTTGGCGCGGCTTGACCGCGCTTTTTCTTTTTTAAGAAAAATTGTAGTAACAAGTAGGATGTTTAAAAAGCAATAAAAAAAGAATCCAGGTTTCCTGGATTCTTTTTCCTTGTTATTTAGCTGATTAAGCTTCAAATGCCCGAGTCAATGGCGGAACGATTTGCTTCTTCCGGGAAACAACGCCTGGCAGGTGGGCTTCTGAGTCAACCAGTTCCTTGCCGAAGGCCTTGGCAAAGACAGACTTGCTTTCGTCATCCCCGATGAAGAGAACTTCTGAGTCAGAGTCCAAAACGTTGGTAATTACCAGCATGAACAAGTCGTAGCCGTTAGCCTTAGCATCCTTTTCCATGGCTGCCAGGAAGGCATCCTTGCGTTCCAGGGCTTCTGGGACGTCAACAACGTTGACTTGAGCGATCCGGGCAGTCTTTGAGCCCAGTTCGAAGCTCTTGGCGTCCAGGTCGATCAGTTCTTCAACTGACTTAGCGGCGATGTTGGTGCCGGCCTTAAGCAGTTCCAAACCGTATTCCTTATAGTCAACGCCGGCAATCTTAGCCAGGTCTTCAACTGCTTCCTTGTCGATGTCAGTAGTGGTTGGTGACTTCAAAAGCAAGGTGTCGGAAATAATGGCACTGAGCATGATACCAGCAATGTTGGTTGGAATTTCCATGTTTTGCTCCTTGAACATTTCCCACAAAACAGTGGAAGTGCAGCCTACTGGTTCAGCGCGGTAGAACAAGGGGTCGATCGTCGCGAAGTTGCTGATCCGGTGGTGGTCAATGACGTGGGTAACCTTGACTTGGTCCCGGTCTTCAACGCTTTGTTGCGGTTCGTTGTGGTCAACCAGCATGATGGCCTTGACTTCATTTGCGACAGTCTTAACCACGCGTGGTGCTTCAAAGCCGAACTTCTTCAAGGCAAAAGAAGTTTCGTCGTTGGCTTCACCCAAAGCAACGGCTTCAGTGTTGTAGCCATGTTGGTTTTGGAAGTATGAGTAGGCAATCGCCGTGCCAATTGCGTCAGTATCTGGGTTTCTGTGACCAAAAATCAGTTCTTTTTCCATCTTGGAATTTTCCCTTCTAGATTTAGCTAAAATTATTCTCTCTAATTAAGTCTACTAGAAAATCAGCGCTTTGTTCAATCTTTTCGCGATCTTTTCGTAATCTTTTTGATTTTTTTAGAGCAAGCGGCCGACATCCCTGGCATGGTCCGGTAAAGGCCGGCCCATGAGCAGTTCCTTAGCCTCTCCGTCTGTCTTAACATCAATGACGAAGGAACCGTTGCTCTGCCGGTCGCCGACTGGGTGGTCGCTGGTCCGGATGACCTGCTTGCGCAGGCTGGAAGTGATCAAGATCAGCTCATGGTTTTGCCCGTAAGCCTTCAAGGCCACGATCCGGTGCGGCTTGGTCTTCAGGTTCCGCAAAACCAATACGCCCCGCTTGGCCCGGCTGGTCTTGCCGATCAGCTTCAGCGGCATCTGCTTGAAGGCCCCTCTTTGGGTTACCAGACCCACCTTGAGCAGGTCTTCATATTGCGGGTCAGTGACCAGGCAGGCAACGACATAATCGTCTTCCTTCAAGTTGATTGACTTGACCCCAGCTGCCCGGGCCCCGACTTGCGGAACTTCACCAATGTCATATTTAAGGGCAAAGGCCTGGTTGGTAAAGAGGGTGATTTCCCGCTTTTCACTTGTCTTGACCAGGTCCACAGTAATGACGCGGGAGTCTTCCCCCTTCATCTTCATGGCCATAATTGCCCGAGACTTGTAGGTTCTGGTTGGCTGCAGGTCAGCCAGGGCCACCTGCTTGATAAAGCCGTCGTTTGTGGCCAACAGGAAGGCCAGGTTTGGATCATCCAAAGCTTCCAAGGCAAAGACCCGGATGATGCTCTCGTCAGCCGCCAGGCCCAGTTCCTGGGACAAGTGCTGGCCAACATCCTTCCACTTGCTTTCAACCAGCTCATGCACCGGCCGGTAGATCAAATTGCCGTGGTTGGTGAAGAGGTAGAGGTTGGTCAAAGTCGACAGGCTCCCTTCATAAACCACCCGGTCAGTTTCCGGCAAGCCATTGTCGCCGGCTTCAGTTGACTGGAAGGACCGCATTGAGGACCGTTTGATGTAGCCGTCGCGGCTGATCAAGACCCGGACTGATTCTTCCGTGATCAAGGCCTTTTCATCAACTTCGACTCTGGCCGTTTCATCGCTGATTTCACTGCGCCGGTCTGAGCCAAATTCCTTCTTGACGGCCCGGAGTTCCTTGATGATTTCCTTTTGCAAAACTTTCGGGTCCGCCAAAATCTTCTCGTAAGCTGCGATCTTGCCCGTCAGTTCTTCTTCTTCAGCCTGCAGGGCCAAAACGTCAGTATTGGTCAAGCGGTAAAGCTGCAAGGAGACGATGGCTTCGGCTTGCCGGTCAGTGAAGGCAAATTCCGCTACCAGGTTCTTCTTGGCGTCAGCCTTGTTCTTAGAAGCCCGGATGACCTTGATCACCTGGTCCAAGATACTCATGGCCTTGATCAAACCCTGGATGATTTCCATCCGGTCTGAGGCCTTCTTCAAGTCAAACTGGGTCCGCTTGGTTACGACTTCTTCTTCGTGCTCCAGGTAGGCGGCCAGGATCCGCTTAAGGCCCACTTGGACTGGAGTCATGTGGGCAATGGCCACCATGTTGAAGTTGTAGGAAACCTGGAGGTCAGTATTCTTCAAGAGATAGTTGAGGATGTTCTGGGCGTCAGCGTCTTTCTTAAGTTCGATGACAATAGAGAGACCGTGGCGGTCAGTTTCATCTCTGACTTCGCTGATTCCGTCCAGTTCCCGGCTGACCCGGATTTCATCGATCTTCTTAACCAGCTGGGCCTTGTTGACCAGGTAAGGAATTTCCGTCACCACGATCTGCTGGCGGTGGCCCCGGATCTCTTCAATATGGGTCTTAGCCCGAACCTGGATCCGGCCCTTACCGGTCTTGTAGGCATCCCGCAAGCCTTTTTTGCCCATGACGATCCCGCCAGTCGGGAAGTCTGGCCCTTTGACAAAGGTCATCAGGTCTTCCAGGCTGGCATCCGGGTGCTTGAGCAAGTGGATAGTGGCGTCTAAAACCTCGCCCAGGTTGTGGGGCGGAATTTCCGTGGCGTAACCAGAAGAAATCCCAGTTGACCCATTGACCAGAAGATTAGGGAAGCGGGCTGGCAAAACCGTTGGTTCATAGGCGGTGTCGTCGAAGTTGAGCACCATTGGCACGGTTTCCTTGTCGATATCCTCCAGCAGGACATTGGAAATCTTAGCCAGGCGGGATTCCGTATAACGCATGGCGGCGGGACTGTCGCCGTCCATGGACCCGTTGTTGCCGTGCATTTCGATCAATGGCTCTCTCATCTTCCAGTCTTGAGACAGGAAGACCAGGGCCCCGTAGATAGAGCTGTCGCCGTGCGGGTGATAGTTACCCATGATATTACCGACGGCCTTGGCTGCCTTCTTAAAAGGCTTGTCAGCCGTATTGCCGTCCCGGTACATAGCGTAAAGAATCCGTCTTTGCACGGGCTTGAGCCCGTCGCGGATGTCCGGCAAGGCCCGTTCTTGAATAATATATTTGGAATAGCGGCCAAAGCGTTCGCCCATGACCTGTTCCAAAGGCATTTCACGAATCCGCTCGTGAGTTTCTGGCATATACTGCTTCCTTCCTAATCATTTACCTTGTCTAAGATCGACTCTTCCTCGCCCAGGCGGAACTTGACGTTTTCTTCAATCCACTTTCTTCTGGCGGAAGCCTGGTCACCCATCAAGGTGGTTACCCGGCGTTCAGCCAACTGGGCATCGTCGATTCTGACCCGGATCAGCATCCGGCTTTCTGGATTCATGGTCGTCTCCCAGAGCTGGTCAGCATTCATTTCCCCCAGCCCCTTGAAGCGCTGCAGGGCATAGCCCTTGCCCACCTTCTTTTCATCCTCATCCCGTTCTTCATCGGTCCAGGCGTAAAGGTTGGTCTGCTTCTTGCTGATTCTGTAAAGCGGCGGCAGGGCAATGTAGACCTTGCCTGCTTCGATCATCGGCCGCATGTAGCGGTAGAAGAAGGTCAAAAGCAGGATCTGAATGTGGGCCCCGTCGTCGTCGGCGTCAGTCATAATGATGATCTTGTCGTAGTTGGAGTCTTCAACCTTGAATTCAGTCCCGACCCCGGCTCCGATCGTATGGATCATCGTGTTGATTTCTTCGTTCTTGAAAATATCCGCCAGCTTGGCCCGCTGGGTATTCAAAACCTTCCCCCGCAAAGGCAGGATGGCCTGGAAGCGGCGGTCCCGGCCTTGCTTGGCGCTGCCGCCGGCTGAGTCCCCTTCGACTAAGAAAAGCTCGTTTTTCTTAGGGTTTCTGGACTGGGCCGGGGTTAATTTCCCGGACAGAACTTCCTTCTTGTGCCGTTTCTTCCCGTTTCTGGACTCATCTCTGGCCTTCTTGGCCGCCTCTCTGGCATCCCGGGCCCTTAGGGCCTTCTTGACCAGGTCCTGGGCCCATTCCCCGTTTTCCAGCAGATAGTAAGACAATTTCTCGTAAACGATGCTGTCGACCGCGCTTCTGGCCTGGGGAGTCCCCAGCTTACCCTTGGTCTGCCCTTCAAATTCCAGCAGTTCTTCCGGGATCTTGACGCTCAAAACGGCGCTGAGCCCTTCCCGGTAGTCGGACCCTTCCAGATTCTTGTCCTTCTTGCCCAAAAGCCCCTGCTTCTTGGCATAGTCGTTAAAGGCCCGGGTAAAGCCGCTTCTGGCCCCGACTTCGTGGGAGCCGCCGTCAGCAGTCCGGACATTGTTGACGAAGGAAACAAAGTTCTCTGAGTATGAATCGCTGTACTGGCCGGCAAATTCGATTTCCATCCCGTCCTGGCTGCCTTCAAAGCAGAAGACCTTGCCGATCGTCCCCTTGCCTTCGTTGAGGTAGGAAACGAAACTTTCAATCCCGTCGTCATACTGGAAGACGTCGTGGTGCTTTGGCGTCCGCTCGTCCGTCAAAGTAAACTTGACTCCTTTAAGCAGGAAGGCCGATTCCCGGATTCTTTCCTGGATGGTCTCGTAGTTGTACTTAGTCGTTGAAAAAATTATCGGGTCCGGCTTGAAAGTGATCGTGGTCCCGGTCTTTTCCTTGGTCGCCCCCAGGCAGCGGAGGGTGCCGATTGGGTGACCGCCATTTTGGAATTCTTCCTCGTAGGCCTTGCCGTCACGCACCACGTGCACCTTCATGTAGCTGGACAGGGCGTTGACCACGGAAGAGCCGACCCCGTGCAGACCGCCGGAGGTCTTGTAGTTCTGCTCCGTGAACTTGCCGCCGGCATGCAGGACAGTAAGGATGACTTCAATGGTTGGCCGGCCTGAGGCATGCATCCCTGTCGGCATCCCCCGGCCGAAGTCCTGCACGGTCACGGAATTGTCCTCGTGGATGGTCACGTTGATTTCCTGGCCAAAACCAGCCATGGCTTCGTCGACGGAGTTGTCGACGATTTCGTAAACCAGCTGGTTCAAGCCGTGGATGTCGGTTGACCCGATATACATCCCCGGCCGCTTGCGGACTGCCTCCAGCCCGTGCAGAATTTGAATTGAAGAATCATCATATGTGTTCTTTGGCAAAATAAAACATCTCCAAGCTTTAGATTATAAACTTCGTATCAATTCAGTCCGTTATTTGTTAAAATAGCAGGTACAAGATAAACGGAGTTGATTTGATGTTTGCAATGAAATTTGCATTACTATTAATTTTAGCATACTTAATTGGTTCTTTTCCGACCGGTGTTTTGGTCGGCAAGCTCTTCTACCACAAGGATATCCGGGATTACGGGTCGCACAATATCGGGACCACCAACACCTTCCGGGTCCTGGGCCCCAAGGCCGGCACCCTGGTCTTCCTGGTTGACTTTTTCAAGGGGACCCTGGCCACCTGCCTGCCCCGGATCTTCCACTTGGGTGACCACCACTTGTGCCTGATTTTCGGGGCAGCGGCTATTTTCGGCCACGCCTTCTCAATCTTCCTCAAGTTCAAGGGCGGCAAAGCCGTGGCCACCACGGCGGGCTTTCTTCTGGGCTACAATGTCCAGTTCTTCGGCCTCTGCGCCTGCTTCTTCATCCCCCTGCTCTTAATCACCAGCATGGTGTCCTTGAGCAGCTTGATTTCAGTCGTCTTGATCTTTATTTCCAGCTTCTTCTTCCATGATACCTTCTTGACAGTCATGTCAGGAGTCCTGGTTGTCCTCATCTGGTGGAGCCACCGGGCCAACATCAAGCGGATTATCGCCGGAAATGAGAACCTGGTTTCCTTCGGCCTTTACTATCATATTAAGCAAAAGCAGGACAAGGACAAGAAGGAGTAGTAATTTTTGAACCAATCCTATTATACAGAACACATGTTCAAAATGCAAAGGGCTATTTTTTAAATATTGCTAAAGCAAAAGCCATGATTCGCGAGGAACATGGCTTTTTTCAGATTTCCTGGCCCAAAAACTGGCTCTGATAGAGGTCAGCGTAAAAGCCGACCTTGGCCAAGAGACTTTGATGGTTGCCGCTTTCGACGATTTGTCCGTGGTTGATCACGATGATCTTGTCGACATCCTGGATGGTTGACAGGCGGTGGGCAATCACGAAGCTGGTTCTTTCCTGCTTCAGATCGGCCATCACCTTCTGGATCAAGCTTTCCGTCCGGGTGTCAACCGAGCTGGTCGCCTCATCCAGGATGAGAATTTCCGGATCAGCTAAAAGGGCCCGGGCAATCGTCAAGAGCCGCCTTTACCCCTGGGAAATATTTGTCCCTTCTTCGTTTAACAGGGTCTCGTAGCCATCCGGCAGCTGGCGGATGAAGCTGTCGGCCCTGGCCAGGCGGGCTGCCTGGTAAACCTCTTCATCACCGGCATCTTCCCGGCCGTACTTGATATTGGCAAAAATTGTCCCGGTAAAGAGCCAGGTATCCTGCAAAACCATGGCGATATGGCTGCGCAAGTCTTCCCGGCTCATTGACCTGGTTTCCTGGCCGTCTAAGTAAATTTGCCCGCCTTTTACGTCATAGAAGCGCTCCAGCAGGTTGATGATCGTGGTCTTGCCGGCCCCGGTTGGCCCGACAATGGCCACCATCTCCCCTTTTGGTACTTCCAGGCTGAAATTTTCGATCAAAGGAGCATCAGTGTAGCTGAAAGAAACATCCTTAAAGGTCAGTTTAGTATCTGTCTTTAATCCTTCCGCCGGGTGGACTGTTTCATCCATGTCTTCAGCATCCAGAACGGCAAAGATTCTTTCGGCAGAAGCAATGGTCTGCTGGATCGTGCTGGACATGTTGGCCAGCTGGGTCAAGGGCTGGGAGAACTGGTTGGAATACTGGAGAAAAGCCTGGACATTGCCCAGGCTGATGGCGCCGTTGATCACGTCGATTACCCCAAAGACGGCAATCAAGAAATAGCCGACATTTTTAACAAAGTTCATCAAGGGGAAAATCATGATCGAGAGAAATTCCGCCTTCTAGGAAGCGTCAAAGTAGGAGTCATTATGCTTTGCAAAAGTCTCCTCTTCATTTTCTTCCTGGCCAAAAACGCGGACGATGCCGACCTCGAAACACATTACTGAAGATGTATGAAAGGATCGACCAAAGCGGGATTCCTTTGGACTTGCGGAGCCCACATCTGCGGAGAAGCTCCATAACTTTGTAGTCCTTGAAGAACTTTTCAACAGAACGGGCAATTTTAGGTTCGTTTTCAGTATCGAATGATGGTAAACTAGACATAGCGCAAGCCTTTCGTTTGATATTGATGATGTTTTGATCGACTTAATTATATCAAGCGAACAAAGGCCTTGTGCTTTTTTATTGGCTAAACTATTGAATTTTCAAGGTACAAGCCCACTTTTGTAAGTGGGAAGTTTAAGTTACAATTTAAAATTCAATTTAGCCGTAAATTATTTTGAACAGAATTTTATGGATAAAAATTGTTCCATAAACACTGTATGTAATAATTTAAATATTTCTCTAAGTTATTTATATACATTGTTTATTAAAAAATCAATCTTTCCCCACGATCTTTTTTAAAGCAATTAAGAATAAATGAAGCAAAGAAAAAATTATGTAATACAGAGGCTTCTATTGGACAAATTGCTAAAGAAGTAGGATTTTTAAATCAATTTAATTTCATACGTTCTTTTAAAAATAGTTTAGAGTTAAGTCCTGAAAATTATCGTAAAATATATAAAAATAAATAAGTGACTAGGAAAAATTAGAAATTAAAAAATCCTACTAAATCTCGGTGTTGCCAAACCTTAATCTAATAGGATTTTGTTTTTGAGTAGAAGTCTAGAACCTGTTAAAAATAGATTTTTTCAAATGTTTATCTCAACACAATATCAGTTGGCTTAATATCCTTACCAAAGTAAGGCGCTAATTCTTTTTGATAATCCTGTACAAAGAAGCCTTCCTTCGTTAGTTTAGTAATCTCATGATTTGTCCATTTAAGCAGTGAACGATTGCCCTTCTTTACGGCTGGGGCCACATACTGACGAGGTCCAATACTCTTAATGCCAACTACATACTTAGGATTTTTCTTAACCCAAGCATAAAGGTAAGAATTGTCATCAGCTAAAGCTGCACCACGACCATTCTTCAATGCATTGAATTGCTGCGTCTTAGAATCAAACTTTAATAAATTAACTCCAGATTGCTTTGCAAAATAGTTTTCGGCAGTTGTTCCCTTGGTAACGATTAACTTCTTGCCCTTCAATTCTTGCGCACTGTTAATTGGAGCATTTTTAGGTGAAATTACTCCAACTGATACTTTCATATATGGTTTTGCAAAATCAACTACATCTTTACGTTCAGGAGTTACTGTAAAGTTAGCTAAAACGATATCCGCTTTATTTGAATTTAAAGTATCTACACGATTGTTGGCATTGACTTGTATAAAACGAATTTTAACGTTTAAATCTTTGGCAATTCTGCGAGCCAAGTAAACATCATAGCCTACTCTCTTGCCTTGATCATTTACCCAGCCATATGGTGGTAAATCACCAAAAACTGCAACTCTGATATAACCACGACGTTTGATTTCTGAGACGCCATTCTCATTGCTCCAACGGCTGCCAGCAGTACCGTTGTTTAAGTTAGGTTGTGTAAAACCAAAATAAGCGGCACTTACCACGACTATTAGAGCAACAATACCCATAATAATGTTAAAAATATTTTTCTTTTTCATTGGCTTTATCCTTAATAATCCATGCTGTCTAAGAATTCTTTAGCTCTTTGCGTCTGAGGATGATCAAAGAAGTCTTTTCCTGGAGTATCTTCTAAAATATGTCCATTTTCTAAGAAAAGTACTTCGTCCGCAATTCTAGAAGCAAAGTTCATTTGGTGGGTAACAATAATCATCGTCATATGGTCACGTTTAGAAAGGCGTTCAACGATTTCTTCAATACCGCGTACCATTTCTGGGTCAAGGGATGCAGTGATTTCATCCAAAAGCATTACTTCCGGCCTCATTGCTAATGCACGAACGATGGCTACTCGCTGCTTTTGACCGCCTGATAATTCTCTAGGATAAGCATTTAGATATTGATCTAATCGCACTTGTTTTAGCAGTTTAATTGCTTCTTCTTTAACCTCGTTTTCATTTCGTTTTTGTACTTTCACTGGGGCAAGCAAAACATTTTCTATCACAGTAAGATTCGGAAAAAGATCATAGCTTTGAAAAACCATACCGATTTTTTGTCGCAGTATTTGCCATTCTTTTGGACTAGGATTAATTTTCTTTCCATGGAAATAGATAGCTCCCTTTTTATAATCCTCTAACCCATTCAAAGTTCTAAGCAAAGTACTTTTACCAGAACCTGATGGTCCAAGTAATGTTAATACCTCACCTTTTTTCAACGAAAAATTGATGTCATGTAAAACTTGACGGTCGTCATAAAACTTATCTAAATGCTCAACTTTTAAAATTTCTTCTGTCATTGTGCTCACCTATTTGCTTTCCTTAGTTAATTTCTTAGCCCAAGCTGATAATGGATAGTCGAGGACAAAATATAAGATAAATATCAGTCCATAAACCCAGAAAACACCAGTTGGATTTTGCTGATTATTCGCTTCGATAATTTGCTGGCCAACGTTAATTACTTCCATAATGCTGATGACAAGTAAAAGTGAAGTGGTTTTAATTACTCTGGTTGCTAAGTTGATTGTTGCAGGAAGCTCTAACTTAACTGCTTGTGGCAATAATACATATCTGAATAATTGGATTTTGCTTAAGCCTAATGCCAGTCCCGATTCACGCTGGCTCTTAGGTACTGATTCGATTGCTCCGCGAACAATATCGCTGAATTCTGCTGCTACCCATAGTGAAAATGCCAGAACTGCCATCCAAGTTGCTGGCCAGTTAACATGAAAAGTTCGTGGCAAAATATAATAGACCAAGTAAAGTAAAACGATTGTAGGTACTATTCTGAAGAATTCTAGATAAATTCGTAAAGCAAATCGAATGATTTTATTAGTCAAAGTTCTAAGAATACCAAAAATAGTTCCAATAGCTAAACCAATTATTAAGGAAATAGCTGCAATCCAAATGGAAGTCCAAAGACCTGCCATTAAACGAGCAAAATTGCTCCCTTCAAATAAAACGTTAATTCCCGAATGCACCATAACGAACTCTCCTTTCAAGCCAAGTTAATAAAAGAATTACTGGGATCAAGATAATTGCATAAGCAATAACCAACATCAGTAAGTATTCATTGGAACGGTAGTACATGCCGATTAAATCTAAAGCTGTATTGGTTAATTCAGGGATTGCAATTACTGAAAAAATGGATGTTTCTTTAATTAAAAAGATAATATTAGCTGTTAAAGCAGGCAAGCTTAATGCAAAGCCTTGTGGGGAAACAACATAGCGCGCTAATTGAAAACGGCTCATTCCTAATGCTTTTCCGCTGTTAATTTGGCTAGTAGAGATACCATTGAAACCACCAGTAAATCCCTCAGCCATGTATGCTCCACCTAGGAAAATTAAACCGATAATACCGCAAACTTCAGCGGACATTTTTATTCCGATAACAGGAAAAGCGTAGTACAAGAAAAATAATTGAATTAAAAGTGGCGTATTTCGTGCTAGTTCAACATATGCTGTCATGATCTGACTAATTACCGGTATTTTAAAATATTGTGTTAAGCTAGCGATTATTCCAACAATAATCGAACCTATTATCCCTATTAGCGATAACCAGATCGTGAGTCCAAATGCATGGGCAAATAATGGCAACGCTTGTTGTATGATTGACCAATTCATAAGATCTTACCTCCCAAAGACCAAACAAAAAAAGGATCCACGAACCAATTCAGTTCGTAGATCCTTAAATAGCTAAATTAAAAAATCAAGTTAACTATAGATTATATTGAAGTACGTCATGCTGAATTAGCGTATGCAAAAAAGTATTGTCTTTTGGACAACATGCACAGTTTTGACATACAGCTTGTAAATTCAACATGTTAGTACTCCTTTCTGACTTTTAGTAACTCTTGTTGACTATTAGTGTAAACCCATGCTTACTTATTGTCAATTGATTTTTATAAATTGAGCATAAAAATCGATTATGAAATATTTCAAAAATGCTTGACTTGGAGTTAACTCCAAGTAGTATCTTAAATTCAAGAGGTGAATCAAATGACTGATCTAACTATTACAGATGTTAGTGAAAAATACCACTTAAAACCAGATACCCTTCGCTATTACGAACGGATTGGCTTAATCCCTGCTGTTCCTCGTAAAAAGAATGGCAATCGTTACTATAACGAAGGATTACAAAAGTGGATCGAAATGATTGTTTGTCTGCGGCATTCTGGAATTACCGTAGAAGCATTGGTCGATTACGTTAAGTTAATTGAGCAAGGCGATTCTACCCTGCAAGCTCGTGAAGATTTATTAAAAGAGCAGCTTGCTTTACTTGAAACTAAAAAGAAAAATTTTATGCTCTAATCGTTCAATTAAACGTTTAGAGCATAAAATTTTTCTTTATGAAAGCGGAGAAATCAAGCAAGGTAAAAGTTATTTTGAAGAATATAAGATTTTAGATGATTAGGAGCAAAAAAATGAAAGATTGGACTAAAGAAGAATTAGATGTTTTAAACAAGATAACTACTGTCCAAAACCATCCTAATGATGAGGGCCAGAGTTTTCAAGACTCCCCTATTTGGGTGGTAACCAACAATAATCACGTTTATTTAAGAGCTGGTAAAGGCAAAGAAAGCAAATGGTACAAGTCGGGTTAAAAAAACGGTGGTGCCATTGAATTTAATAATCAAACCTATCCAGTAAATTATGTAGCTATTGAGGATGAAGATGAAATCAAAGCAGTAACAGATAGGCGAGGGCGGTCAGCCCGAACTTCGTTCGTCATTTTAGATGCCCAAAGCATTAAGAACACCGCTACCGCTGAAAATAAGGGTTACGATGGTGGCAAGAAAATTTCCGTCATTAAGCGCCATTTAGCCGTCGACATCACTGATCGTGACGGGGCGATTGCACTCGTCACCCTTAATTTAGAGCAGTTTAAATTGGTTCGAACCATGATGGTTGATAGTGGTTATACCGGCCAAAATTTTGCCAATGAGATTAGCAGTTTAACCTCAGCCAAGGTAATCGTCGTTAAAAGAAATGAGTTACACCAATTTTCGGTTATCCCCCAACGGTGGCTCATTGAACGTTCATTTAGTTGGTTGGAAAATTATCATCGTTTATGGCGTAACTGTGAGCGTAAGCTCAACACTAGTCTCATGATGGTTTCGTTAGCTTTTATCAGGTTACTTCTCAAAAGATACTAAACAGTTTCTGAAAGTATCTTTCTTTATCGAAAGCAATTTTTGCAGCTGCTGATGATACGGCTGATAGAATTGGTCACGTCGTCGATTAATTTTCCAACTTGACGGTGGCGTTTGATACAAAGCATGGCCAAATGTATTCTTGGCATATACAAGATGATAGTAATCACCAGTTAGTCCCTCATTCGGATCACGATTGGGATCAATTAGATACCGGTTCAAGTTATTTTCTAAAACTGTAAACCCAAGCCCTGGCAAAAAAATCATACAATTCCCTTAAAAAACAGTCGGTATTAGCTAAAACAGCCGTTGGTAATAGTGCATCAGCCATTTCGGCAATAATCGTTGTCCCACTGTGCAGCAAATCAAACACAACTGGGAAACGATTCAATTCGGCATTATAAACTTAGTAATTTGACATAACTTAATCACTTAAACTTCCCACACCAAAAAGAACTATGAAGCCTTGAAAACTCAATAGTTTAGCCAGTAAATATTCAATTAAGCTACTAGTGATGGCGATAATGCCTCTTGCATGTACTTTGGAAGGCGAGA
>SKER01000920.1_pt1 | contig 28493 bp, 34 predicted proteins | sample 4826961 | NCBI WGS metagenome assembly SKER01 (sample SAMN11008804, study PRJNA524170) | human gut metagenome | biome: Human fecal sample; material: Feces; isolation source: fecal sample from pouch patient p47 | host: Homo sapiens | place: Israel: Tel-Aviv | collected 2016-11-16 | reverse complement strand
AATTACTTGAAAACTGTAGGCAACCGTTTATTCTAGGAGATTTAGGTTACCTTAGTCAGTCCCTTAAAGAGGAACTAAACAAGAGGGGCTATCACTTATGGACACCTTGGCGACAAAATATGCAGGGTTCAACTGAACACAACAACTGGAAGTTACTAGCCATGCGTAGAACCATTGAGACACGCTTTTCCGAGCTCTGTAGTTTGTTTGGAATCGAGCATACATTAGCCAGAGGTCTAGCTGGGATTCAGCTAATGCTAGAACAAATTATACTAACCTATAATCTGAGCTATTTTATTGTGAACTAGCACCACGGGTATCAGATTCAAAAAGATATAAACAAACCAGAGCGCCATCAAAGCCTGACTGTTGATGCGATGGAGCTCATTTTTACGATACTCATCTAAGGCTCTAAGGCCGTAAAATCTCTTGAGACAACGATTCCAGAAGTTTTCATTTTTCATTGATAGGTTCCTTTCCATCTATTAGTATAAAGGGTGTGCTAGTGGCTCTCGCCCAAATCACTTATACTCAATAAAAACCAATCTAGCCAAGGCAAGGAGCAATGACATCAAGTCACTAAAGTGACTGATGTCGAACGGCAATCTCCATAGCGATTGCCTAGCTCCCTTACTAACCTCACAAAGTTGGTGAAATCGACCAACTTTGCTCCGCATCGCACGAACTACAGGTAGCTCAAAAGGTCTGGTAGACCTTTTGAGGTTGGAAATAGGGAAAGCTTTGCTTTCCTCAGCAAGTACGGCAAAGTGAGTTAACGATGCGACACGAGGTAGAAACTGTCGTTACCACAGTTTCTACAGAATTAGTCAGGGATATAAAAAACTACAATCGTAGTTTTCGTAGTCACTCTAATGAAAAACTATAGAGTGACTTTATCCGTGGGATAGTTTTGATTTTTGAAGAGTATTAGTCTCTTGGAGACCTGTCACTGACCTCCCAGAAGAGGCTGTTAAGGTCGGTGTCTAGACTTTGAGCAAGCTTGATACAAAGTTCAAGCGAAGGGTTGTACTTCCCATTTTCAATCAGATTAATGGTTTGCCTAGCCACACCAATTTCCTTAGCCAAGGCCAGTTGCGACAATTTTTTTAACTGGCGAAATTCTTTAATGCGATTCATGTCTACTCCCAATGTCATATATATATTACACTCCCAGTATAACAGAAAATCAGATAGTGTCAATTATACATGACATTTTTGCCGAAAATTTTTGTTTCTTTCAAGTGGGTTGTCCTAACTTAATAGCTTTTTTGTGGGAGTTCAATAGCTAGTTAGAAGCTAATTCCAATTCAGCCAATTTTTTTAAGAAAAAAACAAGGTAAATATCTTGACAGGTCTGTAACAAATTGATAAACTATAGGAGCAGTAGCCGATTTAGCTCAGTAGGTAGAGCAACGCACTCGTAACGCGTAGGTCGTAGGTTCAATTCCTGCAATCGGCATTCTTCATAAACAAGTGGTGGCACGGCTTAGCGGTGTCACCTTTTTTGAAGAAAAGGATAAGTTTATTGTAGATAGGAAGCCTAGGAAGTCCAAGGGGAAAACCGTATTTTTGTTTTTGACACGGCTTATTTTGCTGGATAAGTATGTAGCCCTTCGAGCACCCTTAACTCAATCTAGGAGTCAAGTTTAGAATATAGGAATGTGTTAAAAAATCATTTGCGGGTTGAGCTTCTCAATTTATCAGTGATTTAAACGGAAAATTATTTATAGGTGAAAATATGGAAAAGAAATCTTCAAATGCCCTTGTTAATTGGGCGCTCGGTTTGGAGATTACCGGCCTGGTGATTGGGCCGATTCTTTCAGTCATCGCTATAACGATTGCAACGGTATTCGTTCAGTCGAGTGGCTTGGGTGACCTGTCTACAAGTTCTGGTGGCAGTGATGTGGCTAGGTTTATAGAATATATAGGATCGTTTACCCAATTGTTTGGTATTTTTGCGGTTTACCTCTGTGCCCTAATGTCTGCTAGCTTAATTGATTTGGTATTTACCTGGCTTGCGACCAGTATTAGTCTTTTTGCTGCTAGTAGTCGGAAGAATGCTAAATCTATTTTAGGGGATTCTTCATCTGTCTGGTTCTGCAGGTTCTTACTCCCTTTTTGGCTTTACTCCCTATTCTCTTCAGGTTAGAGAGTGTGGTAATCCTAATCTACTTCTCTTTTTTCGCTTTTCTGGGTTCAAAAATTTTCGCTCTGGTTTTGGCTAGTCGATTATTTGGACAAGCTCGGCGAGAAAAAAGGGACTTAAGCTATCAAAGCCAGCCAACTGTGTCTGGGGTTATGAACAAGAAGGTACCAGCAGTCAAAAATTCTCTGACCAGGGGGCGATATAAGCCCACAGATTCCGGAAAGGGTAAAAGAAGGGAGCCTGCCTGCAAAGGTCCAAGAAGCAGCTCAGGTCAAGACAAATTTGAAAGGAAAATCTATGGTGAAAAAACCTTCATCTGGATTGATTATTTGGTCGCTTAACCTCGTCATTCTAGATTTTTGCTTGCAAGTAGCTTCGATAGGCTTTATGATTTCAGCAGGAGTCATGACAGGCAACGTTGACTTACTTTATCCTCTAGTTGTTATCATTGCCTATTTATTCCAATCCGGATTCTTTGAGGGAAGCGGCGGCTCTTTCATGTCCATCATTTTCCTCTTGATTGTATTTAGTCTAATTTCGGGGGCCATTGATGTAGCTGCTCTAGTCTTGCCCATAATTGTAGCTGTCAAAAACATCCGCCATCGTTTACCAGCTACTGGGATTCTAATCGCGCTAGCTACTAGGTTGCTTGTACAAGTCCCCACCTACCTTGTAACTCAAGCAGGGGGCCTAGAAAATTGGTCAATCTGGATGGGTGGCATTCTTAGTTTGGCCTCGCAAATTGCCCTGATGACGTTTCTGGTCATGCTCAATAAGAGGATTGGACAGGAAAGAAAAGCTGGGCAAGCAGTTGGCTCTCCTACAAACCCACCGGTTAATCACTTAAATTCCTAAAAAGGAGGATTGAATATGAATCTCTTTCAACCCTACGATGACTTCCTAGGCCCTTCCATAGAAGAGAGGGCAAGGATAAAGACTAGATGCCTGCTGAAGTTTGCCCTGGTCTTTCAGATTTTGGCCATCCTTTTTATGGTCATTTGGAGTGTGGCCTTAACGGGGCATTTTCAGGCAACCTCTTATTCTAAAGAAGAAATGGCAGGTGTCATAACGACAATGGCAATGGTTTTTCCTATCGTCTTGTTTGGGCTGGCCTTGATTCTAGTCCCTCCCTTCTTTTCCCTGCTTTCCCTGAGCCTATTTAAGGATAAAATCATCACCAAGTCTTTTCTAATTCTAACGGTATCAGTTGACCTCATTCTTTTCCTGATAGCCATAGCCTATTTCTTGCAGGCAGACGCTACAGGCTATTTGGTTATGACTATTCTTGAATTCCTAAGTAAAGTGATTTTGCTTCCTATCCTAATAGTCGCCCTCATTCGCTCAAGAGCCCCAAGGATATTTCCTAATTTTTAGGATCTTGATGAAAGCAAAATATCAAGAATTCACAAGTCATCCAAGAGGGTGGCTTTTTTCAGTAGTAGTGATGGAATAAAGTTAATCTCCAATTTCTAAGCAAAATAATTGCCATTTTAAAAACAACAGGTTATACTATATCTATAAGCTGTTAAATAAAAAGAAACAGATGTATAAATCATTTTTTAAATTGGTATTTTTAAATAAGTCATCGAAGTGTGATTTTTTCAGATTTGCCATTTGTCCTTGGATAGGCTATAGTAATAACTAGAGAAGGAATAAATGGAGTGATTAAAGATGAAACAATCTCATAAACTGAGCGACGCTCTACATATTTTAAGCTATATTGCCCTCAATCAGGAGCGCTTGCCTAAGATTTCCAGCCAGACCATCGCCGACTCTGTTGGGACCAATCCGGGTCTTGTTCGTCGGCTGATGTCCAATCTCAGTAAGGCAGGTCTCTTGATTACCAAGGTAGGAGCAGCCAAGCCTCAGTTGGCCAAGGCCCCCAAGGACATTTCTTTTTATGATGTCTTCGAGGCGGTTGAAACCGATGGCCTGCTTAAGGTTGACGAAAGTACCAACCCTGACTGTCCAATCGGTAGCAATGTTCCTAAGGTTCTACCAAGTTTTTACCAGAGGGTAGCGAAAGCTGCCTACGATGAAATGAGGGCTATCAGCTTGCAGGACATGATGGATGAAATTTTGGCAAATATTGGTGGCTAAGAAGTCCTAACTAAGCAAGAAGCAAATAAGAGGTTGGAGCGAGATTCCAACCTCTTATTTAGAAGCGATAATTACTAATTAGAGATTTATAACTGACTTAAGAAAGGAAAAGAATATACGACTATCAATCAAGAATACGATTAGGACGAGTGGTCTTGAATGTGGCTAACTTGGACCTACAAACTAGATTTTACAAGCAGGTCCTAGGACTAGCAATATTGGACCGAGGTCAAGACTGGGTTAATTTGGGGATCAAGGACAGCGGGCTTGACCTGCTGCGATTGGAGGAAGTGCCAGCAAGTGAAGTAGAAGCTTATGGTCTCTATCACTTTGCTATTTTACTTCCCAGTCGTAGCGACCTTGGAGACTTCCTCCGACATGCTTTGGTTAATAATGTCCCTCTGCAAGGTGCCAGTGACCATGGCTACAGCGAAGCCATTTACCTCAATGATACCGAAGGCAACGGTATTGAAATCTACCGCGACAAGCCAGTATCGCAGTGGGATATTCAGGGTGATAAGATTTTGGGTATCACCGAAGAAATGGATAGCGATGGTGTTTTAGCATCAGCCCATGGCGATTATGCGGGCTATCAAATGCCAGCAGGAACTAAGATGGGGCATTTCCACTATAGTGTTTCTAATGCTGCCAAGCTATCAGCCTTTTATCGGCGATAGTCTAACCGCTGATATTCAAGGTGGCAATAATGCTGGTCTGGATACGGTTTGGTACAATCCTGAAAGAAAGGAAAACACCAGCCCAGCGATACCGACTTACACAGTCACCTCTTATTCAGAGCTCTTGCAACTCCTTAATGGTCGGAGGAGTGAATAGGGATGATTTGAGCTATAACTTAAAACCACCCTAAAAGGCCTTGTTTCCAAGGTTTTTTTACTTGTTCTTCCTTTCCTAACAGGGTATAATTAGTAAGTTCAGATACTTTTTATAATACGCCTTTAAAATCAATATCTTCCCTTGAGGGACTCGCTCTGGCTGGCACTTGTATTTCCAGCAAGTCTTGCACCTGGGCTAATTTGATTTTCATTGGCTAGCAATCATAAAATTTTTGAAAAAACGACTCCAGAGAGATGCAAGTCTGGGGAGACAGGTTGGGTCGTTTTAGAGATTTTTTGTGGAGAGAGAAGTGGGAACATTATCGATTTAAGAAGTTGAGGTCATAAGCGATTGGGAAGCTATGTCCTCTAATCACAGTATTTTAAACATGAGAGGGAGAGAATCATGAAACCACTATTAATTTTAGCAACCAATCAAAACCATTACGAGGGACAGGAGATTCCAACAGGCCTTTGGTTGGGAGAGCTGACGCATTTTGTTGCCATCATGGAAGAGAAAGGTCTGCCCTATCAAATTGCCAGCCTTAAAGGAGGGGAAATTCCTCTGGATCCTTTTAGCCTGACGGAGCAGTTTATGGATCAAGAGAGCATGGATTATTACGATGACCTTGCTTTTATGTCAAGCTTGGTCAATTCACTAGCTCTGGACAAGCTTGAGCCAGCTGATTATTCGGGCCTTTATTTTACAGGGGGGCACGGGGCTATGTATGACTTTGCCTGCGATCCTCAGGTGGCTGACTGGATCTTAGCCATGAGCGCAGCCCAAAAGCCAGTAGCGACTATCTGTCATGGTACTGCAGCCCTGACCAATCCCCAGCTTGAAGTTGATGGCCAGGCCTGGGTTGAAGGAAAAAGGGTGACAGGCTATTCCAATGCTGAAGAGCTTTATGTCGGCCATAGCGACCACGTTCCTTTTCTCCTGCAAGACCGATTGGAGAGAATGGGAGCTGACTATGTAGAGGCTACTCCCTTTCATTCTCACATCTTGACTGATGGCAAGCTGATAACTGGGCAAAATCCACAGTCTACTAAGGAATTAGCCAGAACTCTGGCTGGCCTCCTGCTAGGAGAAGAGGAATGCTAGTGACATACTACCGCAGAATCTTGTTTATCCTGGGAATTTTGGGTCTCGGCCTCCAGCTCTTTAAGTATGGGCTAGGGATGCTACTTTACTATACCATTTTATCCAACTTGGCCGTCGTCGTATTTTTAGGAGTCACTCTATACTGGATGGCCCAAAAGAAGGAGGCTACTTTAGCCAGTCGCAAATTTCTACGCTTTAAGGGTGGCTTGACGGTAATGATTTTGATTACCTTTATCGTTTACCATTTCTTCTTGGCTCCTTTGGTGACAGCGCAAGCCTATTGGAATTTAGAGAATTTCTTGGTTCACTATATTCTTCCCTTGGCCTTTCTTCTGGATAGTCTTCTATTTGACCCAAGGAAAAACTATAGAATTTGGGATTCTATCGCTTGGTTATTTTTTCAATTAGCTTATAGCTTTCTGGCTCTCTTTAACGGTTTTGTGACCAAGTGGGCCATTCCAGGTGCTGTAGACAGTCCCTTTCCTTATTACTTTGTCAATGTTTATAAGTATGGTTGGGGCTTTGTCCTCAAAAATTGTTTGGGACTCTTTGTTTTTTACCTCATCTTGGGTTATCTTTTTTGTCTAGCCAAATTGTGGATTGGACCTAGCCAGCAAAAGCAGGAGTTAAAAAATGAAAATTAATTTTAAAAATGTATCAACCGTGGGCTTAGAGAGCTCTTCTGTCGCTGACAGTCTAGCAGGTTTGAGAGCAAATGAGGCCCGTTATTTCTGGAATAAGTTTAAAGCAGACTTTGAGACTCTGCCAGTATCTGAGTGAGCGGAACTGATGGCTGGATATTGAGGCCCTGCTCAAGCGAGAAAGGGATTTGGTTTTTGTGGCCAAGCCGTTAGAGATTGCCCCACTCTTCCTAGAAGACTGCATCCTCTGGACTCACGTTTTTTATGAGGATGGCCTAGCTATTAATGTGCTCTACGAATTGGACAATCCCAAGAAGCGGGCGGTCGGTCTCAAACTCTCGGACGGCATGGAAGTGCCAACCGAGCTGGAAGGCCGCTTTAAATTCGCACGACAAAAATCTAAACTAGCTGGCACTATTCGTGGCTCTGATTTCACCCTCAAAGGAGATAATCAGGCTATGATAGAGCGCTGGTTGGAGAAGTTTAAATCATAAAAAATGGCAGGATTGACTGAGAAGCCGCTTTGGGGTGACTTCTTGTCAGTCCTGCCTTTCTTTTTATGAAAGAGCCTATTTGATTTGGCGACCATCTTGGTCAAAGTAACAAACTTCTCCGTTGATAATGTGTCTGCCCGTCACTCTGAGGCCCTTATCTTTATCAAGATAATACCAAGTTGTGCCAGCATCAGGTGTGACGAAGCGTCCCTTGATTTGTTTGCCGGTCTCATCAAAGGTATAGCGATTGCCAGCAATAGTCTGTCCACCAGTTAGAGGTTGACCGTTATCCTTATCTAGGTAATACCAAGTCTTGCCACCGTCAGGAGAAGCAAAATCACCTTTGACTTGACTGCCATCGGCATTGAAGTAGTAGGTCTTACCTTGAATGTTTTGCAAACCAGTTAGAGGTTGACCATTATCTTTGTCTAGGTAATACCAAGTCTTGCCACCATCAGGTGAAGCAAAGTCGCCTTTGACTTGACTGCCATCAGCATTGAAGTAGTGCGTTTTGCCATCGATGTTGGTTAAGCCAGTTGCTAGTTGGCCATCAGCCCTGCGATAATACCAGACTTGATTAGTGGCGAACCAGCCCTGAGGATTAACTTCCTGATTGAGCGGAGTCAGATAGACATTTTGGAAGGCGACCTCTCCATCCCAAAGTCCCAAGCCCACATAGGCCTTGTTAAAGTAGTCTTTGACTGAGTCAAATTTATGGGTCATAACTTCTTGGTCATCAATACTCAGGCTCACACTATCCTTGGTTTTCTTGATTTCTAGGTGATGGTAGAGATTGTCATTGAGTGCCTTTCCAAGGGGTTCTTCAGCGATGGTATCCCCTTGGAAGTAATAAAGTCGAGCACTTGCTTGGTCACCCAATTGGAAGCTATAAGCTTGGGCAGGATCGCTACTTGGAGAAGCAAAGAAGATATTAACCAAGCCCTTTTGGTATTTAACATCAGCTTCCAAGCTATATTCATCATAAGCAATTGGCTGACTGGTCATGATAGCATCGTTACTACCGGTATTGCTATCAAGAAGCTCCTTGTCATCAATAACCCATTGGCCAGCCACACTTTTAAGATTGGTTAAGTTGGTTTGGAAATTGTCTTCAAAGATATTAAGCGTAAAGGTCTTAGTCAAGTTTGGATCTTCCTTTGAAGTGACCTTCAGTCTGGTACTACCAGCCTTGAGGGCTGTTACTGTTACCTGACTACCATTTTGAGAAAGACTGACCAAGTCGGGATTTTCCACACTCCAAGTGACAACTTGTTTGGCACTAGCTGGGGCTAGATAAGCATTGAAGGTGGTTGATTTGCCAACGTTCATGCGAGTGTCACTTTGACCGATTCCAACCAGTTTAAAGGCCTGTGTCGTCTCTACCTTATTCGTCCAGGTTGACTGAAGTGGATAGAAGGCGATGTCTGCTTTAGCATTGCCACCTTCTGCGAAGACACTAGCTCCCAGACTATCAGGCGCTGGGAAAATTTGGTTGGCACCAGCTACCGTGTCTCCCTTGGCGAAGACTTCCAGACTTGCTCGATCGACAAAGATGTGGAGGGAGATGCTACCGTCAGCATTCCTTGTTACCTTTTGCTTGTTAATTTCAGCAAATTTATCATTAATGATAATGCCTGATTGGCTACGGTCAATTGAAAGTTCTTGCGTCTTTAAGTCGTAGGAGACAATAGTAGCTTGGTCTTGTGATTGCCGTAATTTAAAGCCAACTTTAGTGGTAGTTGCACTTGGTCTAAAGGTCGAAACAATTTCATAGCTATCTGAATGCACAGAAGCTAATAAACCATTCTTAGCTGTAACAGTAACATTTTGATAACTAAAAGCCTCATTTGTATCCCGCAAACTTTGATAAGCGGCTAGTGGTGTTTGCGTTAAGATATAAGTACCATTTTCTTTGGTCAAGCCCAATTGGAGGTTGAGGTTGTAAGTACCGTTGAAATCTTGGTCAACTGTTTTACCAACTAGGTTGCAGTAGTCCCAGGTATTCATCCAGTTTAATTCTGTCAATTTTGGAATAGTCGGATTAGCTTCGGTACCGAAATCTTGCACATAGTAGGTCATAGCCGCATAGGAATCCTTACCAAAATTCATGATACCATCGGAATCCTGATAAGCTTGGTCTGGGCTGAAGGTCCATTTACCATCAACTTGCTTGAAGTCGCCGACCTTGTAATAGCGACCGCCTCGTGAAAGTACCCATTTAATGCTACCATCATCGGTTTGAATCGGATAGAGGTCAGGACACTCGGTTTGGATGTCAGGATAGGTAGATTCAACCGACCAGTCTCTTAAATTATCAGAAGAATAGATGCGTAAAGGACCACCAGCTAGGACCATGAACCACTTGTTATTCCAATGGAAAACTTTAGGGTCGCGGAAATCCTTGCTTTGCAGCGGGTCATTAGACCAGTCAGCAGCCACTTGGTCAACCTTGGTCCAAGTTTGACCTTCGTCCGAACTATAGGCCAATTTAATTCGTTGGCCATTACCATCAGCTGTAACTAAGGCAACCAGTCCACCTTCTCCATCTTTGAAGAAGCCAGAGCTGTTGTGTTCGTCGACGACAATACAACCCGAGAACATGGTTCCGTTACTATCGGGGTAGAGAGCAATTGGTTGCTCTTCCCAATGAAGGAGGTCTGTGCTGGTAGCATGAGCCCAGTGCATCGGTCCCCAAACATTATCATCATAGAACTGATAAAAGAGATGGTACTTACCCTTGTAATAGACCAAACCGTTAGGGTCATTGCCCCAGCCGTCCTTGACCGAGTAGTGGTATTGGTCACGGAAGAGTTCATTGTAATAGACTTCATTTGCTTGCCGCCGATGGACATTGATGCGATAGGTTAGGCTAGCCTGATTAGCTTCAGTCGTAACAGTGCTGGTCACCGTTAGATAATTAGCTCCGACAGCTAGAGGGATGCTGTCAGTTAATTGGTATTCCTTGCCGGTGCTGTCAGAAATCTTAAATTGCGCTTGACTATTTTTGGACTTAATTGCTAGTTTCACGCTAGTCGTGGCATTATCGACATACTGGATGTTGATAGGAGCATTAGCTAGAAATTGCCCTTTCTTTTCGGCGCCACCTTGGTCAGGTGTGACAGCGACATCTTCTAGTTCTGGATTTAAATCATCAGTGATTGGCGTATAGTAGGTATTTTGGAATACCACTTCGCTATTCCAGTTAAGCAAGCCCAGATAACCCTCTTTAATGACAGTGGTTTGTCCCTTGTCATCTTTTTGTAGGGTATAGTCCCCAGTGGAACCAATCAATTGACCGTTGATATAGAAGGAGAGCCAAGAATCAATTGCGACAACTCTGATGAAATAGTTACCATCGGCGCTTGGTTCGATTTGTCTTTCATCAATCAGTTGTTGATCCTGTCCATCTTGCCAACGCCAAAATTTACTCTTTTTCGTGCCACCATCGATATTGATGGCATAGCTATTTTGGACGTTATTAGGGTCAGTACTGCGGAATATTAGACCGACAGCTCCCTGATTTTTGAGGAACTTGACATCGGTTGAATAGACAAAATTATCTGTCTTGATATCAGAAATGTTCCAGCTGTCTCCCTTGTCAAGAGCATTGCTGTAGAGACCGTCATCTCGAACTTCCCAAGTTCCATTTGTTGGCTTAAGATTGGTCAAATTAGTTTGATAACCTTTTTCAGCAACTTGTGCTACATCAGCTAGGTCGGCCTTCTCGACAGTGACAGCCACATCGACAGGCTTAATAGTAGAATCTTTCTCATTATTTGAGGCTACACCCGTTTGTTCACTAGGTTCGACTGAAGTGGTTGCAGTCGAAGTATCAGCAGTTGCTTGTTCGCTAACTTCATCGGATTTGGAGGTAGTATCACTCTTGTCCGTTTCATCGACAGCAGAAGTTTCTTGACCAACTGAGGCTGTTTGGTTATCAGCTGTAGTAGCTGAATTGTTCATTGATTTTTCAGCAAGTCCTCCGACATCTGCCAACTGTGTGCTGGAAGAACTGGAAGTCGTTGCTGTGGTATCCTCAGCATAAACTGGACTAGCTAGAGCCAGGCCTGCGACGAGTAGTGTAACGAGGCTACAACCAAAAATCCAGTGTTTGCCACGCTTATGCATATACCAACCAGTCCGTTTACTTTCCATAGATGAGCTATCTGTCATGATGGCTTCCTCCTTTTTTGAATTTTCACGACCATTATAAAATATATGTAAGCGTTTTACAATATGTGAATAATAATTTCTTTAATTAAAAAATCTAGTTCTACCTTGATCAGTTTGAGGATAGACAAAAATGGATAGGTCAGCATTTTAAATCCCTAAGTAGGCCAAGTAAATTTGTTATAATGTCTTTATGAATGAACTGATTAAACACAAGTTGGAGTTGCTACCAGATAGTCCTGGTTGCTACATCCACAAGGATAAAAATGGCACGATTATTTATGTTGGTAAGGCCAAGAATTTGAAAAATCGGGTTCGCTCTTATTTCCACGGTAGCCATGACACCAAGACTGAGATGTTGGTCTCAGAAATTGCCGATTTTGAATATATTGTCACGGGCTCCAATACCGAGGCCCTGCTTCTGGAAATCAACCTCATTCAGAAGAATATGCCTAAGTACAACATTCGCCTCAAGGATGATAAGTCCTACCCCTATATCAAGATTACCAATGAGGTTTACCCTCGGCTCATGATTACCCGTCAGGTCCACCGCAAGGATGGCCTCTATTTTGGCCCCTATCCCGACTCTGGAGCTGCCACCGAAATTAAGCGCCTGCTGGATCGGATTTTTCCCTTTAAGAAATGCACCAATCCAGCCAATAAGGTCTGCTTTTATTACCATTTGGGTCAATGCAATGCCCACACTATCTGCCATACAGACCAGACCTATTGGGATGGCCTCAAGGAGGACGTAAAGAACTTCCTCAATGGCAAGGACAATAAGATTGTTGAGCAAATTCACCAGAAGATGCTCAAAGCGTCGGAACTCATGGAATTTGAACGGGCGGCCGAATACCGCGACCTCCTAGAAGCCATCAGCAAACTTCGAACCAAACAGCGAATTATGAATCAGGATATGCAGGACCGAGACATCTTCGGCTATTATGTGGATAAGGGTTGGATGTGTGTCCAGGTTTTCTTCGTCCGTCAGGGCAAGCTCATCCAACGTGATGTCAATATATTTCCCTATTATAATGAACCAGAAGAAGATTTCCTGACCTATCTAGGGCAATTTTATCAGGAGAATAAGCACTTCCTGCCCAAGGAGGTCTTCATTCCACAAGATATTGATGACCAGCTGGCCAAGGCGGTTGTCAAGACAAAGGTCCTTAAACCCCAGCGGGGTGAGAAGAAGCAGTTGGTCAATTTGGCCACTAAAAATGCTCGGGTCAGCCTGCAACAAAAATTTGACCTGCTTGAAAAAGACCTCAAAAAAACCAAGGGAGCCATTGAAAATCTGGGGCAACTGCTCAACATTCCTGCCCCTCGGCGGATTGAGGCCTTTGATAACTCCAATATTCAGGGGACCAGTCCTGTGGCAGCCATGGTTGTCTTCGTTGACGGGAAACCTAGCAAGAAAGACTATCGCAAGTTTAAAATCAAGACCGTTATTGGTCCTGATGACTATGCCAGTATGCGCGAGGTTATTTACCGTCGCTACAGTCGCGTCATGCGCGATGGCCTGACCCCTCCAGATTTGATTGTTATTGATGGTGGTCAAGGCCAGGTCAATATCGCTAAAGATGTTATCCAAAACCGTCTGGGGCTGGATATTCCGATTGCTGGTCTGCAAAAGAATGACAAGCACCAGACCCACGAACTCCTCTTTGGTGAGCCTTTGGAAGTCGTGGACCTTCCACGAAATTCTCAAGAATTCTTTCTCCTGCAAAGGGTTCAAGATGAAGTCCACCGCTTTGCCATTACCTTCCATAGACAGGTCAGAAGCAAGAATAGCTTTAGTTCCAAGCTGGATGGTGTCCCAGGCCTAGGACCCAAACGCAAGCAGCTCTTGCTCAAGCATTTCAAGAGCCTGACCAAGATCCAGCAGGCCGATGTCGATGACATCGTCAACTGCGGTGTCCCCAGAAATGTGGCTGAGGACTTAAAGGCAAGACTGAGCGAGATGGAGAATGCCAAGGTGGAAAAATAAATTAGCCTGACTAGGATTTTCCTAGAAGGAATTACGAATAGATTATGGGGATAGTTTTGAAAACCTGATATTTGATTATCTGGTACTTATTGACAAGTATTGAATATGTACGTTATTATGTACATAAGAGGAGGCGATTTTATGGTAACGATGTCTGCGACAAACATTCGCAAGGATCTCTTTAATACCCTAGAGAATACCATCAAGTATAATGAGCCTGTAAATGTGACAACCAAGCAAGGGAATGCGGTGATTTTAAGCGAGGATGACTACAATGGTCTCTTGGAAACACTCTACCTGACTTCTGTTCCTGGTTTGGAAGAGGAGTTGATATCAGCCATGAAAGCTCCAGATTCTGAATTTACTTCTGAAGAAGAGGTTGATTGGTGACTTATCGGCTGATTTATTCTAAAAAAGCTCTATCAGATATTCAAAAATTAAAGGCAGCCAACTTGACGACTAGAGCGAAAAACCTAACTGAGCTTCTGAGAGATAATCCCTATCAAAATCCTCCACGCTATGAAAAATTGGTTGGTAATTTGAGCGGTGCCTACTCACGACGAATCAATCGGAAGCACCGTTTGGTCTATCAGGTGGATGCTGAGAAAAAATTAGTCAGAATCTTGAGTCTGTGGTCTCAACTAGGAGTTTTAGTCAGGAATAACCCGTTTTTTCTAAACAGACCACAAAAATTTTTGAGCCCGAGGGGACTTTTTCCTATCCCTTTAGCTTTAAGCAACTGTCTTTAATAAAAGGGAATTTTTCCCAACTCTACAAAACCTAGCTAGATTTTTCTGGTTAGGTTTTTCTTTCTACCAATCTTTCAGCCCTTTGTCTTTCTTATGCTCAATAAAAAATCAAAAATAGTCAAGGTAAGGAGCAAAGCTATCAGCCCCTTTAGTGGCTTGATAGCTAACGGCAATCTCCATAGCGATTGCCTAGCTCCCTTACTAACCTCACAAAGTTGGTGAAATCGACCAACTTTGCTCCGCATCGCACGAACTGCAGGTGGCTCAAAAGGTCTGATAGACCTTTTGAGGTTGGAAATAGGGAAAGCAACGCTTTCCTCAGTAAGTACGGCAAAGTGAGTTAACGACGCGACACGAGGTACAAACTGTCGTTGCCACAGTTTATGCAGAGTTAGCCAAGGATATAGAAAACTACAATCGTAGTTTTCGTAGTCACTCTAATGAGAAATCATAGAGTGACTTTATCCGTGGGATAGTTTTGATTTTTGAAGAGTATTACCGTAGTGGAAATTTGCCCACCCCTAGCTTTTATGGTAATCTGACCTTAGAAAGCTTGCGAGGTCGCTAGGGGACTGGGATAGTTGGCTTTGCAGAGCCACTCCCAACGCCTTCCTAGCTAATATCTGAAAAAGCGGAAAGGAAATACTATGGTAAAGACATACGATTATATTGTTTTGGGTGGGGGTTCAGGCGGGATTGCCTCGGCTAACCGAGCTGCCATGCATGGCGCCAAGGTTCTCTTGATTGAAGCTCAGGAAACTGGTGGTACCTGTGTCAATCGTGGTTGTGTGCCTAAAAAAGTCATGTGGTACGGAGCACAAGTAGCTGAAGCTATTCATACCTATGCTGGCGAGTACGGTTTCAACGTGACTGCTAGCGATTTTGACTTCACCACTCTCAAGAAAAACCGCCAGGCCTATATTGAGCGCATTCACGGCTCTTATGAGCGTGGCTTTGCAGCTAATGGGGTCGAGGTTCTTCACGCCTATGCCAGCTTCCTGGATGCCCATACCCTAGAAGCAGATGGACAGACCTACACAGCTCCCCATATCTTGATTGCGACTGGTGGCCATGCTCGGATTCCTAATATTCCAGGGGCTGACTATGGCATCACTTCCGATGGTTTCTTTGAATTGGACCGAATTCCTAAACGGGTAGCCGTTGTTGGTGCTGGCTATATCGGGGTCGAAATTGCTGGGGTGCTCAGCGCTCTTGGTAGCGATAGCCACCTCTTTGTTCGCTATGACCGCCCTTTGAGAAATTGGGACAATTATCTGACCGATGCCTTGATGGAAGAAATGGAAAAATCAGGTCCAACCCTTCACAAGGAGGCTAGACCTAAGGAGGTCCGCAAGAATGCTGATGGCTCTCTGACCCTTGTTTTGGAGAATGGTCAGGAACATGAGACCGATGTTCTGATTTGGGCCATCGGTCGGGTTGCCAATACCAAGGGCTACGGTCTGGAAAATACGGGCGTGGCCCTCAATGAGCGAGGATTTATCCAGGCGGATGCCTATGAAAATACTAATATCCCTGGCCTCTATGCTATCGGTGATATCAACGGAAAACTGGAGTTGACCCCAGTAGCGGTTAAGGCGGGTCGCCTGCTTTCTGAACGCCTTTTTAACAATCAGAAAGATGCTAAACTAGACTACACCAATGTTCCAACGGTGGTCTTTAGCCATCCAGCTATGGGTAAGGTTGGCTATACTGAAAGCCAGGCCATTGAAGCCTTTGGCAAGGACCAAATCAAGACCTACACCTCTAGCTTTACTTCAATGTACACAGCCCTCGCCGACCACCGCCAAGTGGCTCGAATGAAACTAGTGGTGCAAGGGCCGGAGGAAAAGGTCATTGGTCTCCATGGCATCGGTTATGGTGTCGATGAGATGATTCAGGGCTTTGCGGTCGCCATCAAACTAGGAGCGACCAAGGCCGACTTTGATGCCACCGTTGCTATCCACCCAACTGGAGCAGAAGAATTCGTCACCATGCGATGAAATTTCTTGAAATTGACATACTGTCCCTTATGTGGACAAAATAAAGGGACTAAAAAAACAGCCAGACTTTCTCAATCTGGCTGCTTTTTAATCTCGCCCATTTAAAAGATAGTGCCGAACGTCTGAAATGAAGTAGAGGGAGCCAGTCACGACAAAGAGGTCGGTTGACCTTTCAGCCTGCTTCAGCCAAGTTCGGAAATCAGGTATCTGGGCATAAGTATCAGGATAATCAGTCAAATCTGCAGCCCCAGGGAAATCGAAACTGACAACCGTTACATCCTGACCAGCCAGTAGCTCCAGCATTTTCGCTAAATCTTTTCTTTTAAGCCCCGCAAAAAGCAGGTGCTTGGGGCGGTCAGGGAATTCCTTTTCCAAGAGTTCTATCAAGGCTTGGATGCCTTGGGGATTGTGGGCACCATCTAAGAGAATATTCGGTCTGACAAGCTCACCTCGGCCCGGCCAAGTGGCACTCCGCAGACCCTTGCGGATGGCTAATTCGTCAATCTTTGGAAAGTCAAATCTCAGCAAGAGGCTGGCCTGGATAGCTAGGGCGGCATTGTTCTTCTGATGCGGTCCGAGGAGGGAGGTGTGAAGATTTTCCAAGGAGCCTAGGGGACTAATAAAATCAAAAACCTCCATCTCATCCTTTATCTGAAATTCCTGACCCAACCGATAGAGTGGAGCCCCTAAACCTTGGGCTTCCCTTTCAAAAACACTCCGCGCCTGCCTAGGCATTGAGCCAAGAATCATTGGCCGATTGGGCTTGATGGCACCAGCCTTCTGCCAAGCGATGTCCTCTAAACGGTCTCCCAAGGTTTCTGTATGGTCATAACCGATAGAAGTGCAAATCGTTGCAAGGGGGGTGATGACATTGGTCGAGTCAAAACGACCGCCAATTCCAGCCTCGATGATAACAAGGCCTACTGGCTGAATCTGCCCGAAATAGACAAAGGCCAAGACCGTCACCAATTCAAATTCCGTAAGGATACCTAAGTCGGTCTTGGTAATTTCCTCCAGCCAGGGCCTGACAAAGTCAAAGGTTTTAACCAAATCCTGGTCGCTGATGGGCCTGCCATTGACAGAGATTCTTTCATTGAAGCGGGTGATAAAGGGAGAAGTAAAGGTCCCCGTCTTATAACCAGCAGACGAAAAGATAGCTTGCAGGAAGGCAGTCGTAGAGCTCTTACCGTTGGTTCCGACAATATGAAGAATGGGAAAGCCCGCTTGAGGCCTCCCCAGTTTATCCAATATCCAATTGAATCGTTTAAAATCAGGCCGGCGCCCATTAGCCTTGTAGCTGTGGATGGCTTGCAAGGTTTCTTGATAGCTTAGCATTATCGTTGAGGTGTTTGGTTAGCATCGCCACCAGTTTGACTTTGGTTAGTAGTTCCTGAGTTAGCATCACCTTGTTGATTTTGATTACCTTGGCTTTGATCACCTTGGCTTTGGTCACCAGTTTGGTTAGCATCTTGAGACTGATCTTGATTTTGACTTTGGTCATCAGTCGTCTGACCATCTTGATTTTGCTCAGCATTCGCATCGCTCGAGCTGTCTTGCGTTTCTGAGCTAGACTGGTTACTGTCGCTACTTTTAACAACGGAGCTTGAAGGCGTGCTGTCCTTATCACTATTGCCTGAGTCCTTGTAGGTTAGAGCGTAAATCGTAAATGAAGCAACAATAATTGATAGAATTGCAGCCACGGTTGCAATAGTCTTTTGGATGGCAGAAAGCCCCTTCTTAGCACCACGAGCGATTTTCTTGCTGGTTCTTGCTTTAGGAATACGTCTGTCGCTTTCCTTGCGGATTGGGGTGTGGCTGAGTTGGGCATCGTCTTTCTTTCTGCGTTCCGAGCGTGAGTATTGTGCCATGAATCAAATCTCCTTAAAAAATATTTCTAACTACTAGTGTACCAAAATCAGATAAATTTTCCATAATTAAACTGGGAAAATTCATGCTTGGCAGGAGAATCTTCCCCCTAGCCAGCCCTATAATTTATGCTATAATGAAAGCAATTGACGTTAAAAGGAAAAATTATGATTTATTTTGATAATTCAGCGACAACCCTGCCCTATCCTGAGGCTTTGGCTAGCTATCAACAGGTAGCGACTAAGATTTTTGGGAATCCGTCCAGCCTTCACAATCTAGGCGACCAGGCGACCCGTCTGCTGGAGGCCTCCCGTAGACAGATTGCCCAGTTGCTGGGCAAGTCGGCTGAGGAAATTTTCTTCACCTCAGGTGGTACCGAAAGCGACAACTGGGCTATCAAGGGTCTAGCTTTCGAGAAGGCTCCTTATGGCAAGCATATTATCGTTTCCGATATTGAGCACCCAGCGGTTAAGGAATCGACCAAGTGGTTGGCTGGCCAAGGCTTTGAAGTTTCCTATGCCCCTGTTGACGGGCGTGGTTTTGTGGATGTCCAAAAGTTGGCCGACCTGATTCGACCTGACACCACTTTGGTCTCAGTTATGGCGGTCAATAATGAAATTGGTTCTGTCCAGCCCATCCAGGCGATTTCAGAAATCTTAGCCGATAAGCCGACTATTTCCTTCCATGTGGATGCTGTTCAGGCCATCGGTAAGGTTCCAACCGCTAAATATCTGACAGACCGTGTCGATTTTGCCTCTTTTTCTGGACATAAATTCCATGCTGTTCGTGGCGTTGGTTTCCTCTATAAAAAATCTGGTAAACGCATCAGTCCCCTCTTGAGTGGTGGTGGTCAGGAGAAAGACCTGCGCTCAACTACCGAGAATTTGGCTGGGATTGCAGCCATGGCCAAGGCTCTGCGCTTGACCCTAGATAAGGAAGGACAAGCCCTGCCCCGTATCCAGGCTATGAAATCTGTCATCTTCGATGAACTCAGTCACTATCCTGATATCAGGCTCTTTTCTGGAAATGGTCAAGACTTTGCCCCTAATATTTTGACCTTTGGAATCAAGGGTGTGCGAGGTGAAGTAGTGGTTCATGCCTTTGAAGAGCACGAGATTTATATTTCTACAACCAGCGCCTGCTCTTCCAAGGCTGGTAAACCAGCTGGAACCCTGATTTCTATGGGCGTGCCGACCAAGGAAGCCCAGACAGCCGTTCGCATTAGTCTGGACGATGACAATGATATGAGTCAGGTCGAGCAGTTTCTGACCATCTTCAAGCAGGTCTACGAGAAAACAAAAAAAGTTCGCTAGGAACCCACCATAAGAAAGGATGTCCGGCAGCAAGTAGTCGGACTTTTGAAAGAAATCATGCAATACTCTGAAATTATGATCCGCTACGGCGAATTGTCCACCAAGGGCAAGAATCGGATGCGTTTCATCAATAAACTCAAACGCAATATTCAAGACGTCCTCTCGGTCTATCCCCAAGTCAAGGTGACCGCTGACCGCGACCGTAGCCATGTATTCCTCAATGGCAGTGACTACCATCCTGTTGCTGAAAGCCTCAAGCAGATTTTTGGTATCCAGGCCTTTTCTCCCGTTTATAAACTGGAGAAGGACATGCCAACTCTGCGTCAGGCCGTTCAGGAAATCATGACGGGTCTCTATCATGAGGGACTGACCTTCAAGGTTTCCAGCAAGCGCAGTGACCACAAGTTTGAGCTGGACAGTCGTGAGCTCAACCAAGACCTAGGTTCAGCCGTTTTTGATGTTCTCCCCAATATCCAGGCACAGATGAAGAAACCTGACATCACCCTCAAGGTGGAAATCCGTGACGAAGCGGCCTACATCTCCTATGAAGAAATCAAGGGGGCTGGTGGTCTCCCAGTTGGAACGGCAGGTAAGGGCATGCTCATGCTCTCAGGCGGGATTGACTCCCCTGTGGCTGGCTATCTAGCCCTCAAACGGGGCGTCGATATTGAGGCCGTCCACTTTGCTAGTCCGCCCTACACTAGCCCTGGAGCCCTCAAAAAAGCTCAGGATTTGACCCGAAAGCTGACCAAGTTCGGTGGCAATATCCAGTTTATCGAAGTGCCCTTTACGGAGATTCAGGAGGAGATCAAGGCCAAGGCTCCTGAAGCCTACCTCATGACCCTGACCCGTCGCTTTATGATGCGGATTACCGATCGCATTCGCCAAGAGCGACATGGTCTGGTCATCATCAATGGCGAAAGTCTTGGCCAGGTGGCCAGCCAAACACTGGAGTCCATGCAGGCTATCAACGCTGTGACAACGACCCCGGTCATTCGACCGGTTGTGACCATGGATAAGCTAGAAATCATTGACATTGCGGAAAAGATTGACACCTTCGAGATTTCTATCCAACCTTTCGAGGACTGCTGTACCATCTTCGCCCCTGATCGGCCTAAGACCAATCCTAAGATTAAAAATGTTGAGCAATACGAAGCGCGTTTAGATGTTGAGGGATTAGTAGAACGCTCAGTAGCTGGCATCAAGGTTTCTCAGATTACGCCTGACGATTCAGCCGATGCCGTGGACCAGCTGATTGACGACCTCCTATAAAGGAGGAGTTGTCTATGCCCTTAACAGTCAAGACAGTCAGGCCCGGTGCAGACTTTTATCCTCTAGTTGAAGAGCTCTATCTGACCGCTTTTCCTGAGCAGGAGCGCCTGCCTTTGGCTTGGATGAACGATTTGTCTGATACTGGTCGAGCTGACTTTCAGGCCTACTTTGATGGTGCGGTCTTTTGTGGATTTAGCTATAGCCTCAAATCTGAGACCTGCTATTATCTCCTCTTTCTAGCCGTAGCCAAAGACCAGCGTTCTAAAGGCTATGGCTCTGCCATCTTGACCAAAGTAGCCCAAGAAGCAGGAGGGCGAACACGAATCTTAGTCATTGAGCCTCTTGACCAATCGGCCACTAATTATGGCCAGCGCCTGCGACGGCTAGCCTTCTATCAGTCAAATGCCTATCATTTGACTTCCCACTATTATTACGAGGATCAAGAAGCCTATCAGGTCATGGCTGATCGCCCCAAGCTTTCCCCTGCTGATTTGGCAAGTTTTAGAGATCTGGCTAGCTTGATAGAGTCTACCGGACTAGCCATCGGACTCGACTAAGCAATGGCCACAAAGGTCTTTTAGCCCCCCTCTATGTAAAATCCTTGAGGAAAAATCAACCTCACCCAATAATAAAGTCCTACCTGCCAGTCAGTCATCTAACTGCTTGTCAGGTAGTTTTTTTATTTACGAGCTTGGTTTTTAATGGTATGAATTTTCTCATAGTGATTTTTCTGAAAACGCAAACATGCTATAATGGTAAACAAAAAGGGGATTGTTATGAAGAGAATATCCATTTCCAAAACGAGTTTAGTCTGCCTGGCCTTGGTGCTTGCTATTTTGCTTTTTGCTGGTCTTTACGACCTCCTAGGTCAGTCCCGAAAATCAGACTCCAGCTCAAATCAGGTTCATACCGCTAGAGTTGTGGCCAATGGCGATATTTTGATTCATGATATCCTCTATATGAGTGCTCGCCAGTCGGATGGTAGTTATGATTTCAACCCTTATTTTAAGTATGCTAAGGACTGGATTTCAGATGCAGACTTAGCCCTAGGTGATTACGAGGGTACCATCAGTAAGGACTATCCTCTAGCTGGCTATCCCCTTTTTAACGCTCCTAGCTCCATTGCCCAAACCTTGAAGGAGACTGGTTATGATGTCATTGATTTAGCTCATAATCACATCCTAGACTCTGGCTTATCAGGGGCCTTAGAAACTGCTCAAACCTTTAATCAGTTGGGGATGGATACTATTGGTATCTATCAGAAGAACCGTCAGAAGGAAGGTTTTCTCATCAAAAAGGTCAATGGCATCAGGCTAGCCATTCTGGGTTATTCCTATGGTTACAATGGCATGGAAGCCAATTTGGCTAAGAGTGAGTACAAGAAACACCTGTCTGACTTGGACGAAAAACAAATCAAGGCCGAATTGGTCGAGGCAGAGAAAAAGGCGGATGTCACCATCGTTATGCCGCAAATGGGAGTGGAGTATCAAAAGGAACCAACAGACGAGCAGGTCCAGCTCTATCATAAGATGATTGACTGGGGTGCAGATGTCATTTTCGGTGGCCACCCCCATGTGGTCGAACCAGCAGAGACCCTAAAGAAGGACGGTCAAAAGAAATTTATCATCTACTCCATGGGCAACTTCATTTCCAACCAAAACCAAGAGACCGTTGACGACATCTGGACCGAAAGAGGTCTCCTCATGGATGTCACCATTGAAAAGCGAGGGAAGACGACCTCTATTAAGACGGTCAAGGCCCATCCAACCATGGTCTGGCGCCAAGCTACAGGTCAAAAAGTAGAGGAGGGCTATGATGCCTACAACTACCAAACCTTAATCCTCGATGACTTTATCCAGGGTGGTAAATACCGCAATGAATTGGATGATAGCATGAAAGATAAGGTAGATTCAGCCTACCAAGAAATGAACGAACTGGTTCAGTTGCAGTGGTAGACTAATATTTTGAAAGAGGAAGTACCCACAGTCAATAAAATCGCAACTAGGGGCCTAGACATGAAAGAGGCATCATTCTAAGATAGATTTTTATATTGATGCCTATAAAAGGTAAATTTTCCCAAAGTAAGTTCCACCTCTTCGTAATCTGAAATTTAGTCTGGGAAGACTCAGTAGAACCAGCGTGAATTTGTCTCAGACTTAATTCCACCACAAAAACGCTTTTCAGACTAAGTTCCAGTTTTGTCACCTGACTGGAACTTACTTTGGGGAATTAACAGATGCCTATAAAAATAACAAATTCAAGGCAAACTCTTGAAAAAGAAGACCACTAATGCTAGAATAGGACTGTTGACTAATATGCACATCCTGTGCAACCGCACGAAAATCGTTGGAAGTTTTATATAAACTTCCTTAAGTAAGAGTTCGGCTCTCACGGTTCTAGGCGAGTCTTCACATGAAGGAATTCTCCTTCAGCAAAAAATCTTATAGGAGGTGCATAATGAGCACATACGCAATCATCAAAACTGGTGGAAAACAAGTTAAAGTTGAAGAAGGTCAAAGCATCTATGTTGAAAAACTTGATGTAGAAGCAGGAGCAGAAGTCACTTTTGACCAAGTTGTTCTTGTCGGTGGAGATGCTACTAAGGTTGGTAGCCCACTTGTTGACGGAGCTAGCGTTGTTGGAACTGTTGAAAAGCAAGGAAAACAAAAGAAGGTTGTAACTTTCAAGTATAAACCTAAAAAAGGTAGCCACCGCAAACAAGGTCACCGTCAGCCTTACACTAAGGTCCTTATCAAGTCAATCAAGGCATAAGGTGCTCAGATGATTCAAACGGTATTTACAAAAGGTGCTAGTGGCTGGTCAGAGATGGAAGTCTCAGGCCATGCTGGCAGTGGTGAGTATGGCTTTGATATTGTCTGTGCTGCGGTTTCCATGCTGACCCTCAACTTTGCAAATTCCGTAGAAGTTCTGACGGGGCGGGAGGCCCAGCTAGAAATGGCTGATGAGGGAGGTTACTTGCGAATTTTAAGACCGCAAGGCTTGACTCCTGACCAAGAGAGGGTTTGGCAGACGCTATTTGATTCGGTCCGTATTGGACTAGAAAATTTAGCGGAAAATTCTTCGGAATATGTTGCCCAACCTATCATTAAATAAGTATTCAACGAAAGGAAATTATTATGATTAAACTTAATCTTTCTAACTTGCAACACTTCGCCCACAAAAAAGGTGGCGGTTCTACCTCAAATGGTCGTGACTCTGAAAGCAAACGCCTTGGCGCTAAAGCTGCAGACGGCCAAACAGTAACTGGTGGTTCAATCCTTTACCGCCAACGCGGAACTCATGTCTATCCAGGTGTCAATGTTGGCCGTGGTGGAGATGATACCCTCTTCGCTAAGGTTGAAGGTGTGGTTCGTTTCGAACGTAAAGGTCGCGATAAGAAACAAGTATCTGTTTATCCAATCGCAAAATAAGTTAAAGGCAGGCCTTGAGCCTGTTTTTTTATGCCTAAAATTTGGAGAAGTGGGCCAGATCCTAAAATTTTGGCTTGGTGAAATCGGGCCCGTTTTCTTCCTCCTAAAAATTGCCACATTTTTCATTTTATGACAAAATATTACAGAATTTGAGCTGATAAAACCCTAGGTCAGGGCTCAAGGAAGCAGAATTTTGGTCATTTATACTCTTCAAAAATCAAAACTATCCATCGTTAACTCACTTTGCCGTACCCAAGTACTGTCTGCGTCTCGTCGCCTCGACTACTTTTGATTTTCTTCGAGTATAAGTATTGTTTTTCAAATTGTCCTTTGTTGATGGTTCGAAATAGTATCACTAGACTAGCAATAATCACTCCTGTGCCTAAACCGTAGCCAAAGTATTTATCACCCACCATTGAAGCAGAAGTCAAGAGAATAATGATTCCAACAATAAATATGCTAATGCTATACATGAGTAAATAAGTCTTGTAGCTCTTTCTGGACATCTTAGAATTTGGTTTTAATAAATCTTTTAACATGACAATCTCCTCACTAATTTTAGTGAAATTTCTTGTAGTAACGGGCCAGTGCTTTTGGATTTCTTGCTAGGGCAGTTCCGTGGATAATAATGACAGCAAAGGCAATTTCTGTACCTGTTAGCAAGAGCTTAAGACAGTCACTTAAATCGTTATCCGACATGATTGTCAAATAAATTGCTGTATAAGCGATTGGTAGAATAATATAATGAGTCAGCTCTGTTTTAAACTCTTCTAGGCTTGCGGCCTTTTTGGCCAGTGATTTAAAAATCATTTTTTTCCTCCTCATAAATGAAAATCTCTTCGATGCTCGGGCCGAAAAAGCGAGCGATTTTAAAGGCCAGTTCCAGCGAGGCTGTGTAGCGCCCTTTTTCCAAAGAGATGATGGTTTGGCGGGTAACCCCAAGTTGGGTTCCCAGTTCAGCTTGGCTCAATTTCTGAGCCTTCCTTAATTCTTGAATGCGATTTTTCATAAGCAATAGTTCTCCCAAAATACGTTAAGTTAACTTTACAATGTAAGTATAGCTGACTTTACTTTAAATGTCAAGAGCATTTTACATTTTTCCTCCCTTCCATTCCTGTATTGTTAAATTTTGCCGATTTATCGAAAACTTTACTCTTGCTTTTTACAGCTATTTTTGTTACTCTTAGAGCGTCTTCAGGGCAGGGTGAAATTCCCGACCGGCGGTAACAGCTTCACGAGAGGCAGAAGTCCGCGAACCCTACGGGGTTGATGTGGTGAAAATCCACAACCGACAGTATAGTCTGGAAGGGAGGAGACAAGTTTTTTGGTGTTGCAAAAGATTTCTGGCGAAGGTGATTCAGTCAGCTTACTTAGAATGTTTTGTCCTAAAAATACTTAGCCTCCTTCAATTTGAAAAAAATTGGAGGATTTTTTATGTCTACATCAACGACTAACACGCGTCAGCTGGTTTATATTGCCAGCCTCTCAGCAGTATCTTTTCTGCTGATGTATGTTCAGTTTCCACTAATTCCAAGTGCTAACTTTTTGCAGTTTGAATTTTCAATTCTACCTGCTTTGGTTGCCTTACTGATTTTTGACCTCAAGAGTGCTTTTGCGGTTTTAACCCTTCGGACACTCTTAAAACTTATTTTAAATAATGGCGGTGTGTGGCGGTGTGGGCACCCTAATTGGACTTCCCATGAACTATATCGCCCTGAGCTTATTTATCCTAGCTCTGGGTTTGGGACGGAAGAAAAAGCAAACGCTCAAGTCCTATATCATCGGGTCTAGCCTGGGCACTCTAACTTTTACCGTCGCAATGATTATTCTGAATTATGTCTATGCGGTGCCTCTCTATGCTAAATTTGCTAATTTTGATATTAAGACTATTTTGGGCTTAACGAACTATCTTTTTGCCATGGTTCTCCCTTTCAACCTAATTGAAGGGGCCATTTTTGCAGTAAGTTTCTATCTACTCTATCTGGCAATCAGACCGCTTATCGCCAAAATGTAGCAGCTGTGTTATAATACCACTATGCATAATCGACAAAAATATTTTATTCGGGCTAGCTTTGCGGCCTTGATTTTCGTTATTTTAGGCTATATTGTTAAGTTTGATCCGAGAATGCTTCAGGGCTTTGATCGCTTTATTCAGTCATCAGTCCGCGGTGATTTACCAAGCTTTTGGACAGCCTTCTTTAGAACCATCACCCATTCATCAACCCTATTGGTTTTATTCGTAGTGGTTGTCGGTTTTTTTCTTGGTAGAAAATGGTATATAGAAGCAGGTCTATTGGCTTTAATGGGGTTGATTGATGTGCTTCTAGTACTTAGCTTGAAGAATCTCTACCAGCGTCCTCGTCCGTCCATTCGACATTTGGTGACAGAAACAGGCTATTCCTTTCCTAGTGCCCACTCTCTCGTACTGATGTTGATTGTTGGCAGTATGATTATCATTGCCCATCAGCGGATTAGTCGAAAGTCTGTTCGTTATCTAGTAGAGTTTTTACTGGGCTTGGCTATTTTCCTCATTGGCCTGTCACGGATTTATCTTGGTGTTCATTACCCAACGGACGTTATTGCAAGTTTTATCCTTGGCTATGGTGTTTTGAATTTAGTCTACCCATTCTACGATGAGCTTCGTTTTGAATGGCGCTTTAAGAATAAACAAAATTAGCATGATATTTCAATCTAGACCTTCTTCTTTAGGAGAGGGTCTTTTTTAATAATACTTAGAATTCTTTATCTTTAGTAATATTTTTTGCAGTGGCGTTGAAGGTGGAGAGAATAAGAACTATAACGTAGGCGCATGCAATTTAGGAATAGAGTTGTTGCCAATTGCTTAGAAGGAGGTTTCTATGTTTCCGTTTTTACAACCTTCGACGAATGCAACAGAAAAAAGGGTTCCTGAACATAAGGGCACCTCTAAAAACATCAATTTTGATAAAATATATGAAACAAGCATTGTATATTGCCGCTATAGTTACCGAGGCGAGAAAAAGCAAGGAGCTGGAAATTTTCCTGTCAATTTTAAGAAGAGAGAAAACAGAAATTGGCCTTCTCAAAAGGCAAGGGGAAACAAGGATTTGGGAGCTCTTAGGGGAATAAAGAGAATTATTAGAAATTTTATATTATTTTTATGGAGCATTAACACTCTAATGGAAAGTGCCAGAAGACCTTGATTAAGAAAAATTCAAGTGATAGGATAAGTGTCGTGAAATAAATTTGTTGCCAGAGGTGCTTGCTGATACCTCTGGTAACTTAGAATAAGGAGAACTTTTATGAACACAGCAACATTAGACACAATGGCATTTGATAATTTTGAAGTAGCGGATAGGAAATATCTTGCCGATATGGACGGAGCTGGATTTGTAGGGGCAGTCGCCGGTGGAATCGTAGGATTTGGTACAGGAGTTACAGCCATGTATAGACCAGCAAAATTCGTAGCAACAATTCCCGAAGTGGGACCAGAAATAGCTGCTGGAATGGAAATTGTGGGTGGATTAGCAGGAATGTATACTGGTGCTAAAGCCGGATGGGGAGATGGTGGATTCTGGTAAAATCTATACCTTAATTTGTTAGCTTAAATTAATATTAAAGTTTATATATAAGCCTAAATTCAGTCGAGGCTAATATGTAAAATCATTGGGTGATTGAAGCCAAATTTGGATATATAGAACAGGTGATGATATTTTATGTTTGCATTTTATGTGATGCTTATCCTTTGTGCCTTAGCATTAGCCTCCTATTACAGTAAAAATATAATTATTTCATTTATTTTCTCTTTTTTATTTCTTGTAGCATGTGTCTGTATTGTTATTTATTTACATTAGTGGCAAGAATATGGCTTACGTTGCCTCAGCCAATAGTCGAATTACAGAATTATTATGATATTTTCCTAGACTGAAACGCCACGCTTTGTTTTAGAAGCGTTACTTGCTGGAGCAACATCAGCAGGCTGGTTGCTCATCGGTGCCGAAGGACTTTCGTTAGCTGCTGAATTTGCTTACGCTGCGGAATAAGGGGGTTACAATTATTTATGATAAATTGCAAGAATAAGTGCAACATTTACTTGAACTCATCCTCTAGAGCTTCACTAGCAGTTCTGTAAGCTAAACATTTTCGTGGTCGGTGATTGATATCATATAAAGTCTTGTTCAAAGCCTCATCAGAGATAGTGGCCAAATCTGTTTTCTTTGGGAAATATTCTCTTAGTAAGCCATTTGCGTTTTCATTGCTTCCTCTCTGCCAGGATGAATAGGCGTCCGCAAAGAAAAAGGAAATTCCTAAATTCTCTACCAGAGGATAGCAGGCAAACTCTTTTCCCCTGTCTGAAGTGAAGGTTTTAAGAGCCTCTTTTGGAAATAGCTTACAAAGTTGTTC
>SKER01000914.1_pt1 | contig 28661 bp, 26 predicted proteins | sample 4826961 | NCBI WGS metagenome assembly SKER01 (sample SAMN11008804, study PRJNA524170) | human gut metagenome | biome: Human fecal sample; material: Feces; isolation source: fecal sample from pouch patient p47 | host: Homo sapiens | place: Israel: Tel-Aviv | collected 2016-11-16 | reverse complement strand
CCCCTCAGCCAACAAATCATCGTAAATAGTTGCTAGGTATTAGACATTCTTCACCCTTTTGATCGTAATCACCCGTTACCAAAAGAGGTAGGGCGAAAACACGGTTTTCTCCCTACCTCTTTACTGTGTTCACGGATGTTAGACGGGAAAGATGGCCAATAACCGCAGTTCTAGTGTCTTTACAGGCCGAAGAACGGTGCGTCCTAACTTAGTCGTCCGATCTGCCGCGGAGGTTATTTCCCACCGACCTCATTTCTGTTAAATCTCAAACCCAACTCTTGAGCAAGAAGAAGAGGACGGGTATCAGGAGCGCCGGTAAGAGATTAACCGTTTTGATCTCCCGCAGCTTAAGCAGAGAAATCCCCGAAGCGGCAATCAAAAGGCCACCGACGATTGAAATCTCGGTAATGAAGCTAGCACTAAAAAAGCTCGTCGACAGGTACTTTGCCACCAGGTAGATCCCCCCTTGCCAACAAAAAAGGACCGGCGCCGCTAGCATCATCCCGACCCCAAAGCTGGCCCCCAAGATCACCGAACTGATCAGGTCAAGGGTGGCGTTGGTAAAGAGCATCGTTGGGTCGTGCTTGACGGCGGCCATTACCGAACCGACGATCGACAGGGCGCCGATGCAATAAAGCAAGATCCCGGTGGACAGCCCGCGCCCCAGCTGGCTTTGGCTGTGGCGGTTGACGAGGCGATTAAAGCGCTCATCAAGGTTCCCCCAAGTGCCCAGGACCGCCCCGCAGGCAATGCTGACGATAAAAAGGACCGGGTAGTGGCTCTTTTGCATATTATTGACCACGTTTTCTAAACCGATCCCCAGCGCCGCTAAACCAATGGCGAGGTAAAGGGCCTCTTGGTAGCGTGGCTTGATACCACCGTGTAAGAGGCAACCGATCCCGGTCCCTACCAGGATCGCTAAGGTATTTAAGTAGGTTCCAATCATTTGCTCCCCTCCCTGGGGTTGTCGTGTTGGCGGTGCCAGGCTGCGATGGCGGCTAGACGTTGTTTGACCCAGGCCTCGTTGCCCTGATCGGTTGGGCGATAGAGCTTCGCCCCGCTTATTTCGTCTGGCATCGTCTGCATCGTCGTCAGGCGGTCGCTACTGTCGTGGGCGTACTGGTAGCCCTTGCCGTAATCAAGCTCCTTCATCAGCTTGGTTGGGGCGTTTCTGATTTGAAGCGGTACCGGCAAATTCCCGGTCTGCTTGATAATCTTTTTCGCCCGGTTGCGGGCCGCGTACACGGCGTTGGACTTAGGTGCGGCAGCCAGGTAGATCACGCACTCGGTCAGGTGGACGTCACACTCCGGCATCCCCAAGAACTGGCAGGCCTGAAAGGTGTTGGTGGCCACTTGGAGGGCGTTGGTGTCGGCGAGGCCAACGTCTTCGGCGGCAAAGCGAACCAAGCGGCGGGCAATGTAAAGCGGCTCCTCGCCCCCGGCCAGCATCCGTGAACACCAGTAAACGGCAGCATCAACGTCGCTGTTGCGTATTGACTTATGCAACGCCGAGATCAAGTCGTAGTGCTCGTCACCGGCCCGGTCGTAGCGTAACGAACGGGTGCTGGTTAATTGGGTCAGGTCGGCGTTAGTTAATTTAACCTGGTGACCGTTGCGTTGACCATTTAGCACCGCCATTTCCAAGGTGTTAAGGGCCATCCGGGCGTCACCGTTGGCAAAGTTGGCAATCGCTTCTAACACCCCGTCTTCAACCGTAATCTCCAAGTCGGCAAAGCCATTCGGGTGGTGTAAGGCCCGGTGCAAAATTTTAACCAGGGCCCCTTTATCGAGCGCCCTTAATACAAAGACCTTGCACCGCGATAAAAGGGCGGCGTTTAGTTCAAAGGACGGGTTTTCCGTGGTCGCCCCGATTAAGATGATCTCCCCCCGCTCCACGTAGGGTAAAAAGGCGTCTTGTTGGGCCTTGTTAAAACGGTGAATTTCGTCAATAAAGACCACCGTCCGCTCCCCAAACTGGTGGTTAGCGGTCGCCGCTTCCATCACCTGCTTGATGTCTTTGATCGACGAATTAACCGCCGAAAAAGTAATGAACTTGGCCTTGGTCTTTTGGGCAATGATTTCGGCCAGGGTGGTTTTCCCCACCCCCGGTGGCCCCCACAAGATCAGGGACGGCAACCGGTCTTGTTCAATCAGCTCGCTTAAGACCTTTCCCGTGCCGACCAGCTGGTCTTGGCCAAAGAACTCCGCCAACTCCCTGGGCCGTACCCGGTTAGCTAAGGGCGTCGCACCACCCTGACCACTAGCGGAAAAGAGTGATTCCTGTTCCATCGTGCGTGCGCCCCCTAATTCAGCACCGCCCGGTCAACCGTGGCGGTTGGAAAGTGTTGTTTGACGGCCCTGATGTCGTCCTCAGTCATCCGGTGGTTGTAATAAATTGGTAGCGGGTGGTCTTTGATCAGGGTTGCCACCTGGTCTAAAAAGTCAGCCCAGTCCATCTCCCGTTGGTTAACGACCCAAAGCTCCGTTTGCGACAGGCCGGGGTAGTTACCATTCGACCAGGTCATCAGGCCCCAAAAGTACTGCCTAGTTAGTTCCGGTGTTGCCAGCCAATAAGCCCGGGCCCGGTTTTGATTTTGGTTAACTAAGCGAACTAGGCGCTCCTCAACCGTTTCTTCTGGTTCTTGTTTTTCCAATTTGCTGCCCCCTTTTAACATTTCCCCTATTGTAACAAATCAGGCGCTCCAAAAACAAAAAGGGCCGGGAGATCTGTGAGTTGCTCCCGGTCCCTGATATTGGATACGTTAAACAATTAAGAGTTCATTAACTGGTCTAGCAGTTCCTGGGCCGATTCGTGCAGGGCGTCTTTAGACTTGTCGGTCCCTAGGTGGGTGTAAACCTCGCCCACGTAAACGCCGTCCTTAAAGAGGCGCTTGAAGACTTCGTCGATGATCGGCTTGGTCCGTTCCGGTTCTTGAACCGGGCCGAACGGGTTCGCGAAGAAGGTGGAAGACATCCCGACTTCATCGGTCGTCCCAAGGGCCTTGCGCTTACCGGCGATAAAGACTTCCTTGGCTTCCTCTTCGTTTTCAAATTGGTGGACCCCAATCCCGTCGGAGTAGTTATTGGCGTACACCCACATGTCGATTTCGTGGTGGGCCACCACGTTTTCGTACGCGTCGGCCGGGATGATCACACGGGCGTTTTTCCGTTCTGGGTTCAAGAAGACCCCACGGTCCATGTTGCTAAAGGCCACGGAAGAAGACAAATCGTCGAGGCGGACAAAGGCTCCGGTTTCGGTCCCCTGGGCGTAGATCCCGCCCTTGGCCTGGTCATCCAGGATAAAAGAGCCCATGTCGTCGAAGATGGTTTCCATTTCCACGATTTGTTCATCGGCGATTTCCTGCAGGGCTTCTAGCGATTCGGACTTCCCGGCGCCGGAATCCCCGAAGAAGACCACCGTCTTGTCCTTGCCGTTGGTGAACTTAATCCGCACCATCGACCCGTGGATTGGCAGCTTGCCGCTGTAGATTTGGTGTAAGTTGTGCAGGGTTAGGCACATCTTCTTCATGTAACCAAAGTAGGTCGTCTTGTCGTTGTACGGGACTTCGCCGACCCAAAGGTTGTTGTCGCTGTCGTAGTGGTAGTGCGATACATCGCCCGCCGTCTTTTCTTGGCCAAAAATCAAGATGGCATCGGGCTTTTGCCCCTCAACTTCTTCTGCCGTTGCCAATTCAAACAAGTTAGAAAGGGCGAGCCCGTTAACCATGTAATCGACGTGGAAGTAAATAAAGATCAGGCTTTCACCGACCTTAGCCGGGTAGCACAGCCATTCTTGACGCTGGCCGGCAAAGTGGTCAACCGGATTGTAATCTACGGCGGAAAAGACCCCTTCCCGCTTGTTGGACTTGGTGTGCATCAGCATTGGCGGCTGCAGCATGACCTTGTCAATGAAGGTTACGTCGGTCAAGGATTCGTAACCCTTTGGTGCCGGCCATTGGTGGTCGCGAACCAGCAGGGTAGCGTTAGTCCCGGCGTTAACCTGACGGTAAACGTTGTTAACAAAGCCCTGGAGCTTTTCTTCGATGATCCGGTAGTTGCGGATCACTAAATCGTTGAACCGGGCGTCGGCTTCCTTAAAGGAGTGGGTAATCACCGAGTTGTCGTTGAAGTTAGTGATTGAAACCCGCAGGAAACTCCGGTAAAAGGAGTACAGTGATTCAAAGGAGGCCAGGATTTCTTGAGGCGTAAAGTCATCGTAGGCGTGGTCGTCGTTGATGAAGACCTTCTTTAGGATCGCCACGTACTCTTCGGCGGAGACGTTTTCGATCCCATTTGCGTCCTTAGTGTGGTGCGATGAGGTCAGGTAAAGACGGATGATCTCAACTAATCCCTTCGAATTGATGAGATTATAGAAGTTGTTAACATAGTATTTACTGAAGTCGAGGGTGGCAATCCCCCGGTCAGGATTCATATATAGGGCGTCAGTACGAACGGATTGGTGAGTTTCTGTCATAAACATTCGTCTTCCTTTCATCTTAGCTATGGAAACATTATAACATTCTCATTTAGGCTTGGCGTTGCTAAAATGCAACTTTTTGCAATTTTATTACAATCCGTCTAATCAAAGAAACCGCTTACCATTAGATCATTCAACGGATCGGCGGCGTCATTTCCGAACGCCCTAATTTAAGTGGATCGTCGTCTCGGCCGGCTTAGTTTGGGCCAGAACACGTCCGTGGCGGATGTTGTACAGGACTTCGGCGTGTTGGTTTAGGGCCTGATAGAAGTCCTGACCGTTTAATAAGATGCAGTCGCCGGGCTTACCGACCTCAATCCCGTACTGGTCCTCGATGTGCAGGGTCCTGGCCGCGTTGGTCGTCACAAACTTAAACGAGTCTTGCAACTGGGAATAACCCATCAGGTGGGCAATGTAGACCCCCATCGTCACGGCGTCGAGCATGTTACCATCACCCAGCGGGTTCCACGGGTCCTGGACGTCATCTTCACCAAAGGAAACGTTGATCCCAGCGGCGTCGAGCTCCTTGACCCGGGTGACGCCACGCCGCTTCGGGTAGGTATCAAAGCGCCCGCCCAGGTGAACGTTCACCAGCGGGTTAGCCACGAAGTTAACCCCGCTCATCTTCAAGAGTCGGAACAACTTGTAGGTGTACGCGTCGTTATACGAACCCATCGCCGTGGTGTGGCTCGCCGTCACGCGGTCGCCCATTTGCCGTTCGTATGCTTCGGTCGCCAGCACTTCTAGGTGGCGCGACATTGGGTCGTCAATTTCGTCGCAGTGCACGTCAACTAGCTTACCGTACTTGTCGGCTAGGGCCATTAAGAAGTGGACCGATTGCCAACCGTACTCGGTCGAAAACTCAAAGTGCGGGATCCCCCCGACCACATCGAGCCCCTCTTTGACCGCTTGTTCCATTAATTCCTTGCCGTGCGGGAAGCTTAAGATCCCCTCCTGGGGGAAGGCCACCAACTGCAGGTCAACCTGGTCTTTTAAGTCGTGTTTGAGTTCCAAGAGGGCCTGGGCGGCGATCAGGTGCGGGTCGGTCACGTCAACGTGGGAGCGGACGTGTTGGATTCCGTGGCCAACCATCTTCATGATCGTCTGCTTAGCCCGCTTCTTGACGTCTTCTTTGGTTAGCGACTTTTTACGCTCGCTCCAGATTCGGATCCCGTCAAAGAGGGTCCCGGATTCGTTAAACTCGGGCTGCCCCGCCGTCAAAGTCGCATCCAAGTGGACGTGGGAATCAATGAAGGGTGGCAACAAAAGTTTCCCGTTCCCCTCGATTACCTGCTCGCCGGGCTTGGGAGTTAGCCCGGCTTCAATAGCGGTAAACTTGCCGTCGGTAATCGCGACGTCAACGAGTTCGGGTTGGTTGTTAACGTGGACGTTTTTAATTAGCATGATTAACTCCTTTGTAATTTTGACAGGACCATGTACAAGAGGCTGGAGACTACCATGTCGATAAAGGTGATCCCCACCGTGTTAACGAAGAACGTTTGTTTTTGGCAGGCCAAGAAGATGACCACCCCCACCACGAAGGTGATGATCGCCGCCGGGTTAACCCCGCCCTTGTACCAATAACGCCCCTTAACCCGGCCAAATTCTTTGACCTGGTAGTGGCGCTTTGCCTTCCAGTAAAAGTCGGTACAAATGATGGCAATCGTGGGTCCGAGAACCATCGCCACGTAATCCAGAAAGCTTTCGAAGGTGTCTAAAAAAGAACCGACAAACATCGGGATGAAGGTCACCACCGTTGCCAAAATCACCACTATCCAGAGGGCGAGCTTCAGGTTTAGCTTGGGGAAGATGTTGGACAGGGCCGACCCCGCCCCCAAGAGGTTAACGGCGTTGGCGGTCATGGAGGTCAAGACGATTACCAACAGGGCGATCACCCCGAGGCCGAGCTTGGCCGCGATCGTGCTAGGGTCGGAGTTATTGGCGTTGTAAGCCCCGGAAGTGATGGCAATCGAAATCGTTGAAATCAGGCCGATGAAGGCAAACCAGAGCACCCCCACCATGGCGCCAACGAAGGGAGAGACCACCGAATTAGCCCGGCTCGGCGTAAAGCGGGTGAAGTCGGCTCCCGCCGTTACCCAGGCCAAGTTGAAGGCGGCCACGTAGTCAATTGCCGCCCCGGTCGTCATTCTCGCCTTGGCCGGTACTTGCCAGTGAGCGATTTCGGTCAGGGAGACCGTCTTGAAGACGGCCACCGATTCCCAAATCACAAAGACCAGCACCAAAATAATGCCCAGCCGTTCAATCATCTGAATCGAACGGGACCCGGCCGACACCGACAGGATGTGCAAGATGCTCATCACGATGATCCCCACCACAAGGCCCTTGGCACCCCCGGGTTGACCGAAACTTGGCCACCCCAGCAGCTGGGTTAAGATTAACCCGACCGACTGGGCGGCGATGAAGGTGTTGACGGCCGTCCAGCCGATGAATTGGGTAATGTTCACCAGGGATGGTAAGTAGCTCCCCCGCTCGCCAAAGGAGGCCCGTGACAGGCTCATCGTCGACAGACCAGTTTTGTAGCCCATATAACCAACCAGGCTCAAAAAGACGTAGGATAAGGCCGATGAAATCACCAGCACGTTCATGGCGACGGCAAAACCGCAGGCGGCGAGCACCCCACCGACAAACCAAGTCCCGTTGTTGGCGTTGGCCCCCACCCAGGTGGCAAACATGTCCCACCAGTTAGTGTGGCGCGCTTCCATTGGGATCCGCTCGATCATGACCTCTTTTTGCTTTGTTTCCATTTTGTCCTCCTTCAAAAAAATCCCCGCCCGGGTGGCGAGGATTCTAAATGACGGGACTACACCCATCCTTTGTCGTCTTCGCCGCCTCTCTGGACGTCGTTAAAGACTTTCGTATTTTCGTTTGTTCAATTATAACAGTCCCCCGCCGGTTGTCAATCAGGCGCCGGGCAAAAAGAGGGGTGCTAACCTTTCCAGACCGGCTTGGTCCTCCTGATCAAACCGGGCGAGCTTAGGGCTGTCAATGTCTAAGACCCCCCAGAGTTTGTCGCCCTGATAAATTGGCACCACAATTTCCGAGTTTGAGGCGGCGTCACAGGCAATGTGGCCGGCAAACTGGTGGACATCTTTCACCAATTGGGTTTTCCCCGTTTGGGCGGCAGTCCCGCAAACCCCGCTACCAAAGGCGATGTGCACGCAAGCCACCTGTCCTTGGAAGGGACCCAAGATCAATTCACCGTCCTGAACGCGGTAAAAGCCGGCGAAGTTAACGTCAGCTAAGCCGTTATAGAGGAGGGCCGCCAGGTTACTGGCGTTGGCGATCCAATCGGTTTCCCCTTCAAAGAGGGCTAAGGCTTGCTGGTAAAGTAATTGGTAATCTGCTTGTTTACTCATCATTTTTCTCCTCATCGTAACGCTTGCCAAAGAAAACCAGGTCCTGAGTTTTGTCCGGGAAGCTAGCCACCCCCGGAAAGGCCCCCCACTTTTGGTAGCCGAACTTCTTGAAGAGGGCCTGGCTAGCCTGATTGGTGCCAAAGATGTAAGCGACCACCGCCGTGATCTCGCAGGCGGCTAGTTGGCTTTCCATAAAGGCCAGCGCCTTAGTGCCTAACCCCTGGTGGCGAACGGCCTGGTCAAAGTAAATTGCCACCTCGGCGGTGTGGCGGTAGGCGGCCCGTCCATAAAAGGGCTCCAGACCCACCCACCCAATCACTTGGCCACCATCTTCAACGACCCAGAGCGGGTGATCGTCGCTAAAGGAGTTAAACCACCCCCGCCGCTGTTCGACCGTCACGGGCTCCATGTCCGCCGTCACCGCGTGGGGGGCAATGGTTTGGTTGTAGATTGCGACAATGGTTGGTAAGTCGGCTAGCGTTGCTTGACGAAAATTAATCATCAACGGTCCCCCTTTATTCACTATTTCTTGTTAATTATACGCTGACCGGGTCAAAAGGAAAGGGCTAGTTAATTTAGGCCTACCGTTTTCCAGTAGCTGAAATTTAAAAAGGGCCCTGGGCCAAACGAACCCAGTTCCCTTTCACTCCTGTACTATTCAAACAATGATCGGTACTGACCGTAACCGGCTTCTTCTAACTCAGCAACCGGGATGAAGCGCAGGGCCGCCGAATTGATGCAGTAGCGGAGGCCGCCTCGGTCGACCGGACCATCGGTAAAGACGTGACCCAGGTGGGAATCGGCCTCCTTAGAGCGCACCTCAGTCCGTTCCATGCCAAACGACTGGTCGCGGTTCATGGTGAGCTTCGTGACCGGTTTAGTAAAGGACGGCCAACCGCAGCCGGCGTCATACTTATCCTTAGACGAGAAGAGCGGTTCCCCCGACACAACGTCGACATACAATCCCTCTTCATAAAAATCATCGTACTTACCGGTGAAGGGGCGTTCGGTGGCCGCCTCTTGGGTAACCGCAAACTGGGTCGGCGTCAGCTTCTTTAGCGCTGCTTGCTTGTCTTCCATTGCGTCCTCCTAGCAATCGTGGGTCGTGCCCTGGGTGGCGTTGGCGTTGACTGGTTCGGTAACGTCGAGGATCTCCACGCTATCAGTTAAAACCCCGTGTGGCGAGGTCAAGGACATCACGAAGTAAGTCGGGTTAAAACGTAGTTCCATCCCGTCGGTGTATTGTGGGGCGTCAAAGCCCTTGTAGTACACGTCACCGAGGTTGGACGGGAAGTGGGCGTCAAAGTCCGGTAAATCAGCATCCTTATCCACAAAGATCAGCTTGTAGTTGGCCGCAAGCGAACAATCGCCCAGCTTGGAAAACGGACCTACACCGTCATCGTAATCTAAGATAATCTTCTTGTCGGGGGAAAGGTAACGGGCCACCCGTTCCTTTGCCGCCTCAGTAAAAGTCAGATCCACACTAATCACTCCTTTATTCGTTCAGGCATCCATGCAATTGTCTTTAGTTTACCCTTATTTTAAGTAAGCACAACTTTAATGCTCACCAACCACCGAGGTCCTTCCCGGCTCGCGCACCGAAAAAGCGGTAAACGAATAAGGGGCTTGGAGAATGCCTCGTTCTCCAAGCCCCTAGGTTCATTTTAATGTACTACTAGCCTTCGAAGGCCTTAGTCAACGGTGGAACAACTTGCTTCTTACGGGAAACTACGCCCGGTAGGTTCATCCGCTTTTGGTCGTTTAACTTCTTGTCAAAGGCGGCTTCCACCTTGTCAAGGTTGGCACCGAGGGCCAAGAGGTCGGAGTCGCTGTTCAAGATGTTGGTCACGATCAGAACAAAGGTGTCGTAACCGTTTTCGTCCATCAGGGCTTGCATAGCGGCTTCGATTCCCTCTTGGCGGGAGAAGACATCGTCTAAGTCAACCGTGTTAACTTGCCCAATCCGCACCTTGCTGTCCGCCAGTTCAAAGGTCTTGGCGTCGCCGTCAACGATTGCTTCGTCACTCTTGGCAGCCAAGTTGGTGCCGGCCTTTAACATTTGCAGGCCGTATTCTTCGTAATCAACCCCCGCAACCTTAGCTAAGTACTTAACGGCTTCCCCATCGTGGTCGGTCGTGGTTGGTGACTTGAGCAAGAGCGTGTCGGAAATGATGGCCGAAAGCATCATCCCGGCCAGGTTTTGCGGAATGTCAATGTGGGCGTCTTGGAACAGTTCCGTGATGACCGTGGAAACACACCCGTACGGCCGTAGGGTTGCCCACAGCGGTTGGGCGGTGTTAAAGCCGTTCAAACGGTGGTGGTCAATCAGGTGGGTAACCGTTACTTGATCCAAGTCGGCAACGCTTTGGGCTGGTTCGTTGTGGTCAACCAACATTACGGCGTCAACTTCATTAGCCACCGTTTCAACCACCCGTGGTGCTTGCATCCCGAACTTATTCAGGGCGAACTTGGTTTCGTCATTGACTTCGCCGAGGGCAACGGCTTCCGTTTCGTACCCCAATTGGTTTTGGTAGTAAGAAAAGGCCATTGCAGCGGCGATCGTGTCCGTATCCGGCTTTTGGTGTCCAAAAACTAACTCTTTACTCATGTCTAGGATTCCTCCTCAAATTTAACGAATTTCACTTCGCTGATATTACATATTTTAGCATGCAGCCCCGGGGCGTGCATGGCTTTTTCAAAAAAGCTACCGCTACACCCCTAGGCCTTTTGTTCTTGCTTGGCTTCGGTTAGGCGCCGGTAAAGTTCGCGGCCGACAACGTCATTAGTCCACATCCAAGCGATGTGACCCAAGGCTTCCGACAGGTGCTCTTCTTTAGGCTGTTCCTTCGCCGACGGGACGGTCCCCATTGCTGGCATAATCCCGAGGTGGAAGGCCACCCAGACCGCCAAGCCGAAGATGGTCCCGTAGCCCTTCTTTAGGTACTGAGAGTTTTCGACCAACACCTCGTAAATGATCCCAAAGGAGACCGAAAAGCCGAAGTGGACGATAAACGATACCCACGGCATTTCCTGGTCAGAATAAGTGTAGGTCGAGTGGGTGAGGTTCGGTGACATCCCCAGTTGCTCTAACAAGCGTTGGGGTGGGTTGGTGGCGTTGCGTTCCGGCGTCCGTGGTGGTAAGACGTCTTCCCAGCCTAATTTAACCAGCCCGGAAATCAGCCCCGCTGCCGTCCCCGCCTTGATGGCGGCCTTTAAGTTAAAGTTCTTTTTCATGTTTAACACCTCTCGTCTAAATTGAGCGATTACACACCATTATTATAGGCGTTTTTAGGGGTGGTTTACAGTAATTCGATTTCTTCGCCCTCCGACACCTTGGCAATCAGCTTTTCGCGCAGGGTGACCGGAACGCCTTGGGTGTCCGTGTCAACCACGAAGCTCCCATTAGACTGGGTGGTCCCCAACCGTTGTTCAGCCACTAAAACGTCCTGGAAGGCCGGGCGGTTGGTGATAATCTCAAGGGCGCCGGTAAAATCAGCGGGGTGGGTAACAAAGGCAACCACTTGGTGCGGATTCTTCTTCAAGCGGTGCAAGACCAGGTTCCCCCGCCTTGCCCGGGCGCCGACTTCGAGGTCGCTGACCGCCATTTCCTTGAAGGCGCCCCGCTGGGTGACCAGCCCTAAGTGGTCCCCGTCGCCAGCCAAGGAGATCCCCACCAGTTGGTCGTCCTCCTTGAGGTTAATGGCCCGAACCCCGGCGGTCCGAACCCCAGTGACCGGCACGTCTTCAACGGCAAACCGCAGGGCGTAACCCTCCCGGCTAATGGCGAGAACGGACTGGCCGGCTTGTTCAGGTTCAAAGTAGTCTACGCTGACGACCTGTGCCCCTTCACGAAGCTTGATCGCTACCGAGGCGTGGGTCTTGTAGCGCGAACCCGGTTGGTAATCACTTAGGGCGCTCTGCTTAACTTGCCCATCGGAGGTGGCAAAAATGAAGGTCCCTGGTAAGTCGAGCTTATCCAACAGCATGGCCTTGACGATTACCTCATCGTCGTCCAAGTCAATCGTCTGCGATAGGTGCTCACCAGTGTCCTTCCAACGGGCGTCGGTCAGTTCGTGAACCGGCCGGTAAATAAAGCGGCCCTGGTTGGTAAACATGTAGAGGTGGCTCAGGGTGGTCGTTTGCTCCAAGAGGAGTGGGTAATCGTCTTCCCGTAACCCGTTATCTCCCACTTCAGAGGCCTTAAAGGAACGAATCGACGAGCGCTTGATGTAGCCAGCCGCCGACACTAAAACGATCACGTCTTCATCGGCGACCGTCACCCGGGTGTCAACAGTCAACTTTTGGACGGTGTCCTCGATCTGGGTCCGCCGTGGGTTGGCAAATTCCTTTTTGATCGCCTGCATCTCCCGTTTCAAGACCCGGTCCAAGGTTTTTTCGTCCGTCAGGATCCGCTTGAAGTTTTCGATTCGCTCGGTTAACTTGGCTTGCTCTTGTTCTAAGGCGGTAACGTCGGTGTTGGTCAACCGGTAGAGTTGCAAGGCGACAATCGCTTCTGCCTGCGTCGGGGTAAAGTCGTAGGCCGCCACCAAGTTTTGCTGGGCGTCCTTGCGGTTCTTGGAGGCCCGGATGGTCGCAATCACCTGGTCTAAAATCGACAAGGCCTTGATTAAACCTTTGACGATATGGAGGCGGCTCTGGGCCCGCCGTAAGTCGAAGCGGGTCCGGCGAGTAATGACCTCCTTTTGAAAGGCGAGGTAAGAAGCCAAGTAGTGCTTTAGCCCCACCCGGACCGGACGTTGGTCATCAATGGCCACCATGTTGAAGTTGTAATTGATTTGCAGGTCGGTGTTTTTGAGTAGGTAGTTCAAGACCCCCTGGGCATCAACGCCTCGCTTGAGCTCAATGGCGATCCTTAACCCGGTCCGGTCGGTTTCGTCGCGGGCGTCGGCAATCCCCTCGACCTTTTTGTTTAAGCGCAGGTCGGTGATCCGCTTCATTAACTGAGCCTTATTGACTTCGTAGGGGATTTCGGTCACCACGATTTGTTCCCGGCCCCCGCGAAGGGTTTCGATGCTGGTTTTAGCCCGCACAACTACTCGTCCGCGTCCGGTTTCGTAAGCCTTCTTGATCCCGTCTTTTCCTTGAATAATCGCCCCGGTCGGAAAATCCGGTCCGGGAACAAACTTCATTAGGTCATCGAGGCTGGCAGCCGGGTGGGCCAACAGGTAAATTAAAGCGTCGATTAATTCGCCTAGGTTATGGGTGGGAATTTCGGTGGCGTACCCGGCGGAAATCCCGGTCGCCCCGTTGACGAAGAGGTTGGGGATCCGGGCGGGTAAAACGACCGGTTCCTTTTCGGTGTCGTCAAAGTTCAAAGTCATTTCAACGGTGTCTTTGTCAATGTCTTCGAGCATCCGCCCGGCGATCTTTGATAAGCGGGCCTCGGTGTAGCGCATGGCGGCAGCCGGGTCACCGTCCATTGACCCGTTATTCCCGTGCATTTCAATTAAAGGTTCCCGTAACTTCCAGTCCTGACTTAACCGGACTAGGGCCTCGTAGATCGATGAATCACCGTGGGGGTGGAAGTTCCCCATCACGTTCCCGACCGACTTGGCCGACTTGCGAAAGCCCTTATCGTAAGTATTGCCATCCTTGTTCATGGCAAACAGGATCCGGCGCTGAACCGGCTTGAGTCCATCGCGAATATCGGGGAGGGCCCGTTCTTGAATGATGGACTTAGAGTAGCGGCCAAAACGGTCGCCCATAATTTGTTCGAGGGTTAATTCTTCAATGCGTGTATCAGCCACTGGCGTCATCCTTTCTTTACTCGTTCCAAGTAGTCACCGTGGGGCTCACTTGGCCCTTAGCTTCCACTAAGGCATCCGCTTCTTGGTCGTCGCTAATGGTGAAGTGGACATTTTGATCGATCCACTCACGCCGCGGTTCAACCTTGTTACCCATTAGAGTGGTAATTCGCTTTTCGGCTAATTCGGCGTCTTCAATCCGCACCCGAATCAGGGTCCTGGTTTCCGGGTTCATCGTCGTCTCCCATAATTGGTCGGCGTTCATTTCCCCCAGCCCCTTAAAGCGCTGCAAAGACGTCCCCTTGCTGCCCTTTTTGGTCAACTTAGTCAGTTCATCATTGGTCCAAGCGTAGGTGATCTTGGTGTTTTTACCGCGCCCTTTTTGTAGGCGGTACAGAGGTGGCATGGCAATGTAGACCCGCCCTGCTTCAATCATTGGCCGCATGTACTTGTAAAAGAAGGTCAATAAGAGGATTTGGATGTGGGCGCCGTCGTCGTCGGCATCGGTCATAATGATGATCTTGTCGTAATTAGCGTCTTCAACCTTAAATTCGGTTCCAACCCCGGCCCCGACCGTGTAAATGATCGTGTTAAGCTCCTCGTTTTTCATCACGTCATCGAGCTTGGCCTTTTCGGTGTTTAAGACCTTCCCGCGCAGTGGCAGGATGGCTTGGAACTTGCGGTCCCGCCCCTGCTTGGCACTCCCACCGGCCGAATCCCCTTCGACTAAGAACAGCTCGTTTTTGGCGCTGTTTTTAGATTGGGCGGGGGTTAACTTGCCGGACAAGTTACGCTCCTTGCGTCCCTTACGCTTGCCAGACCGGGACTGGTTGCGGGCCTTACGGGCTGCTTCCCGGGCTTGCCGGGCCCGTAAGGCTTTTTTAATTAGTGACTGGGCGAGGTCACTGTTTTCCATCAGGGCGTAGCCTAACTGTTCGGACACGATCGTATCAACAATCTTGCGCGCCTCTGGCGTCCCTAACTTCCCCTTGGTTTGCCCCTCAAACTGCAGGATCCGCTCCGGAATCCGGACGGAAACAACGGCGGTCAGCCCCTCTCGGACGTCGGTCCCCTCCAGGTTCTTATCGCGCTCCTTTAAAAGCCCCACCTTGCGGGCGTAATCGTTAAAGGTTTTGGTCCAAGCACCACGGAAACCGACCTCGTGGGTCCCACCACCCGGGGTACGGACGTTGTTGACGAAGCTCAGTAGGTTTTCGGTGTACCCATCGTTGTACTGGGCGGCCACGTCGACTTCGACCCCGTCTTGGGTGCCGGTAAAGGAAAAGACCTTCCCGAGGGTGTCCTTATCTTCGTTGAGGTATGCCACGAAGTCTTCAATCCCGTTTGCAAACTGAAAGACCTCTTCTTGCTCCATTCCTTCCCGCTTGTCGGTCAGGGTGATCTTAACCCCCTTGAGTAAGAAGGCGGACTCGCGCAGGCGCCTTGCCAAGGTTTGGTAGTCGTAAACGGTGGTCGAAAAGATCGTGGGATCCGGTTTAAAGGTGACCGTGGTTCCCGAGCCTTCCCGGGTCTTGCCCAGTTCCTTTAGGGTGCCGATTGGTTGACCACCGTCACGAAACTTCTCTTGGTAGCGGACGTGGTCCCGCACGATCGTTAGGGTTAACTTCGAAGACAGGGCGTTAACTACGGAGGCCCCGACCCCGTGCAGACCCCCGGAGCTCTTGTAGCCATCCGCTTGGCCGAATTTTCCCCCGGCGTGAAGGATGGTCATGATGACTTCCGGGGTGGGCTTGCCGCTTTCGTGCATCCCCACTGGCATCCCCCGCCCATGGTCTTGCACCGTAATGGCGTTGTCTGGTTCAATCGTCACGTTGATCTCGTCACCAAAACCGGACAGGGCTTCATCGACGGCGTTATCAACGATTTCGTACACTAAGTGGTGAAGCCCGTGGGCATCGGTCGAGCCAATGTACATCCCTGGCCGCTTGCGAACCGCCTCCAGTCCCTTCAGGATTTTGATCGAGGATGCGTCGTACTTGTATTCTTCTTGTGCCACAAAGGGGCCCCCTCACATTTTGGATTTGCATTTTTGCATTCGATTTTTTATCATAGCTAACTCCGGCCGCAATTTCAAATCATCTTTTGAATTGACCAGCCGGCGCCCAGCTGAATTACACTTAATTAGTGTAGCACACCCCGCCCATTTTAATCAAACACCCGTTCCCTTATGGTCGAACCTAGTAAAAGGTGCTATGATAGGTGAGCTATAATTCAAAGGAGCGTCTGTATGCTAAAAATTATTCTGATGGTCGTCATTGCCTATTTACTGGGCTCAATCCCCTCGGGGCTTTGGATCGGCCAACACTTCTATAATAAAGACATCCGCCAGTTAGGTAGTGGTAACATTGGCACCACCAATACCTACCGGGTCCTCGGTCCCAAGGCGGGAACGGTGGTCTTGGTCGTGGACATTTTAAAGGGGACCTTGGCGGCTAGCCAACCTTACCTCTTCCACAGCAACATCAACCCTTTGTTGATTGGGATCTTTGCTTCCCTTGGTCACACGGTTTCTATCTTCGACCACTTCCACGGCGGCAAGGCCGTGGCCACCTCGGCTGGGATCCTCTTGGCCTACAATCCGCCAATGTTTCTCCTGGCCTCCGCCATCTTCGTGGCGGTGTTGCTAATCACCTCGATGGCTTCGGCGGCTTCAATCATTGGGATTACCAGCATCTTCGTGATCGCCCTGGTGATGCACGACTATATCTTAGCGACCGTGGCTGGTATTTTAACGGCGGTGGTCATTTACCGCCACCGCAGCAACATCAACCGGATCATCCACGGCCAAGAATCGATGGTTTCCTTCGGCCTGGGCCACTACCTCAAGAACCGCAAGTAGACTGGCAATTGAAAAGACCTTCTCCTAGGTGTTTCCCTGGGCAGAAGGTCTTTTTTTAGTTACTGATTTAAAAGGGACGGATGCTGAATTGGTAGTTGGCAACGCCTCCCGGAGCTAACTGGTTCATGGCCGGCTTATGGGTCAATTGACCGTCACTATCAACCCCATCGGCTAAGCCCCACCACGGTTCGATGCACAAGAAGTTCCCGGTGTTAGGGTATTGCGACCAAACCCCCACGAAAGGGTTGCCACTGGTGAGCACCGTAACCCCGTGGCCGCTCTCCGGTTCGGTTAGGGTTAAGGACAGGTCGGCACCATAAGGGGCGAAAACTAAGGCGTCATGGTCAAAGAGGTCGTGGTTTAACTGAATTGGCCGCCGGGCGTCCAGTTCCTTGGGGTGACCAAGGTCGCTGTATGGCCCCACCAAAGGAATTTGGGGGTAAACTTTAGCCGGGTCAGCCGTCAAAGTCGCCGTTTCAAACTGACCAGCCGCCGTTAACGGAACGTTGAATCCCGGGTGGGCCCCCAAAGCGTAGCGTAATACCTGCTCACTTGCGGGGTTAGCCACCTGGTAGCTGATCACTAACTGATCTTCCACCAAAGCGTAAGTGATCGTCAGGCGGAATTCAAAGGGGTAAACGGTCCGTGTTTGTTCATCGCTTTCTAACTCAAAAACCGCTAAATCAGCGGCCTGGTTAACCAGTTTAAATTCCCGACCGCGGGCAAAGCCGTGCTGGGTTTGGTGAAAATCTCGTCCTTCAAAGCCGTAGTGATCATCTTTCAAACGCCCTACGAAGGGAAACAGGACCGGGGCCTGGCGTGACCAGGACTGGGCGTCCCCTTGCCACAAGTACTCAGTGTCCTCACCCCGCCGCTTAATGCTGTGCATCTGCGCCCCCAGGGGGTCAATTTGGACCATTAAACGCTCGTTTGTGATCGTAATCATCGTTGCTCTTCCTCTCTAGAAATACTGTTGATACTTCTTCTTCAAATCCTGAACCTGCCCTTGTTGGTAACCCGCCGTGGCCACTAGGGTCTTATGGCCCGCCAACCGGTTGGCGTCTTCCAGGCGTTGTTCTAACACGACCTTGTTCAAATAGGCATGGCGTAGGTTCGCGGGCGTGGCACCTCCGCTAACCCGGCGGACGGTTCGTTCAACCCAAGAACGGCTAACCGGTTTCCCATTCGCCAACGTCAGCACCCGTTCCCTGACCGTCGGTGGCGTCGCATAAGCCGCTTCTAACTGGCTTAATAAGCCTAACAGGTCATCAGGCAAGGGAACGTAGCGCTCGGTTTGGTCCTCGCCTTTAATCAGGACCATTTTCATGGTTACGTCCACCTGCCCCCAACATAGGGCGATTAGCTCGCCCGTTCGCATGCCAGTCTCGATTACCAAGTAGGTGGCGACCCGTTCTAAGAGGGTGGCCCGCTTGCTGTTTTGCTCGATCGATTCCATCAACAATTGGTAGTTGGGCAGGTTGCCCCTGGCACCACCGACCTCGTCAAATTGGATCCCGACCAGGGGATTTTGGTCCACCAACCCCTGCTCCAGTAAGTAGTGGTAAAACCGGCGGAGGGTCGTGGCCTGATAACGGGTAGTGGCCACGCTAACCCCCTCTTTTTGCCGGCGAATGAAAAAGGAGCGAATTTGGGCGGTCGAAAGGTGGACCCACCCCGGCCACTCGCCCTGGTAAGACCGGCGAACAAAGTTGAGGTTGCGACCGTACCCCGCGATGGTTGATGCGGCGAGTCGTCTTTCCTGTTCCTTTAAAAAGGCCGCTTCTAATTCTTCATCCATTACCAAATGATCCCCTCCCGACAAAACTTTAAAAAAATTATAACATAGTAAATATCGCAAGAAAATCGGAAATGGAAACCCTTTCGTAAAAATCGTCTAAAAACGCCCACCATCTTAGGCAGGCGTCAATTAGATTATTTTTGAACTTCTTCCTTGTAATCCCCGTTTGGACAGAGGACTTGCTTGCCCCCCTTGACCTTTTTTTCAACCAAGAAGTGCCCATCCTTTGGGCAGTCGCGACCAATTGGCCGGTCCCAAGACAGGAAGTCACAGTCCGGGTACCGAGAACAGCCGTAAAAGACCCGGTTCTTCTTGGACTTACGTTCCACCACCGTTCCCTGGTGGCAAAGTGGGCATTCGACCCCGGTGTCTTTAACGATCGCCTTGGTGTTACGGCAGTTCGGAAAGCGGGAACAAGCGTAAAACTTACCGTACTTCCCCATCTTAATGACCATCGGGGCACCACAAATCTCGCAATTGGACCCGGCTAGTTCATCCTTCATCTCAATCTTAGCCACCTGCTCTTCGGCCGTGGCCACTTCCTTTGAGAACGGCTTGTAGAAGCCATCAACGACTTGCACCCAGTTCTCCTTACCCTCTTCGATCTTATCAAGTGAGTCTTCTACCTCGGCGGTAAACTTGACGTTGACGATGTCCGGGAACTGCTTGGTAATCAAATCGTTAACGATTTCCCCAAGTTCAGTTGGTTCAAAGTGACGAGATTCTAGCTTGACGTAGTAGCGGCGTTGGATCGTATCTAAGGTTGGCGCGTAGGTGGACGGGCGCCCAACCCCGTTTTCTTCCAGCGTCTTAACCAGGGCGGCTTCGGTGAAGCGAGCCGGTGGCTGGGTGAAATGTTGGGCCGGATTGTCGGCGACCATCTTGACGGCGTCGCCCTCTTCTAGGTTAGGTAAGATATTATCCTTACCCTGGCTCCCCTTGTAGACCTTAGTAAAACCATCAAACTTAACCTTCGACCCGTTGGCACGGAAGTCGACCCCATTTTGGGTGATGGTGACGGCCATCGTGTCCGTCACTTGCGGGGTCATCTGACTGGCGACAAAGCGCGACCAGATCAGGTTGTAGAGTTTGTATTGGTCAGGGGTCAAAAACTCCTTCATCTCGGCCGGGGTCCGGTTAACTGAGGTCGGCCGAATTGCTTCGTGGGCATCTTGGGCCCCTTCTTGTAGCTTCCCCTTGACCGGCTTGGTGGCGGCGTATTCCGCCCCGTAGTGTTCGTGGATGAAAGTGGAAGCCTCGTGCTTAGCCACCCCAGCAATCCGGGTGGAGTCGGTCCGCATGTAGGTAATTAGCCCGACGGCGGCGCCCTGGCCGATGTTAATCCCTTCGTACAGTTGTTGGGCGGCCATCATCGTTTTACGGGTCCGGAAGTTTAAACGGCGGTTGGCATCCTGTTGCATTGTCGAGGTGGTAAACGGTGGTTGCGGCATCCGGCGCCGTTCCCGCCGGTCAACTTTGGTAATTGAAAAGTCCTGCTGGCGGTCGAGTTGTTGTAGAACCGCTTGGACGGCTTCTTGGTTCTTCAGGTTGGCCTTCTTACCGTTTTGGCCGTAGAAGCTCGCTTGGAACTTTTCTCGGCCCTTTTTGAAGTCGGCGTCAATCGTCCAGTATTCTTCGGGAACGAAATTCCGAATCTCGTTTTCGCGCTGGATGATGAGGTTCAAGGCGACGGATTGCACCCGCCCCGCCGACAGGCCCTTTTTAACCTTTTTCCAGAGGATTGGCGAAATCGAGTACCCCACTAAGCGGTCGAGCACCCGGCGGGCCTGCTGAGCGTCCACTAGGTCCATGTTAATCGTGCGAGGTTCTTTAAAGGCCTCTTTAACGGCATCCTTGGTGATTTCGTGGAAGGTGACCCGGTTCTTTTCGGTCGGGTCCATCTTCAAGAGGTTCGCCACGTGCCAAGCGATGGCTTCCCCTTCACGGTCCGGGTCGGAAGCCAGGTAGACGGCCTTGGCCGCCTTGGCGTCCTTGCGCAATTCCTTAATCACGTCCCCCTTACCCCGGATCGAAATGTAATCGGGTTGGTAATCGTGGTCGATATCGACCCCCATCCGCGACTTGGGGAGGTCGCGGACGTGGCCGAGGCTTGCGACGACCTTGTAAGTCCGTCCGAGGTACTTACCAATCGTCTTGGCCTTGGAAGGCGATTCAACGATGACCAGCTTCTTTTGGTTGGTCCGGCTAACTTTGCGCCGGGTGGTTTTTTTCTTTGTTGTGCTTTCTTGTTTAGTTGCCAAACTCATCGGCTCCTGTCATTTAATTAATCTATTCCATTTATTATTAATGCACGGGCGCCCTGCTGTCAAATGAAAGATGCAAAGTTAAACTAAGCTTCGGCTTCAAACCAGGGGTCAAACTCCGCTAACAAGTCCTTGCTGTTTAAGATTGGTTGCGCCCCTTCACTAATTAATTCGTTGGTGCCAAGCGAGGTCGGGCTGGTAATGGGGCCGGGGACCGCACAAACATTGCGGTTCTCCTGCAGGGCTAAGTTAGCGGTGATCAAACTGCCACTCTGCTGCTTTGCTTCCACCACCAAACAAGTTTGGCAAAGCCCGGCGATGATCCGGTTGCGGGCGGGAAAGTGGCTCGGCAAGGGCGGGGTTTGCAGGGGGTACTCGGTTAACAAGAGGCCTTGGTCGGCCACTTGGGCCTGCAAGGCACCGTTTGATCGGGGGTAAGTTTGGTCCAGGCCGGTCCCGATCACCCCGATCACGGCGCCCCCGCTTGCCAGGGCCTGCTCGTGACTCCGCGAATCGATCCCCCTCGCCAGCCCCGACACAATGGCAATCCGGTGGTTAACGACGCTGGGAATCAGTTTCTCTAAGACGGTGAAGCCGTAGCTAGTTGCCTGACGAGACCCGACCACCGCCAGGGCCGGCATTTTGAATAGGTCCCGGTTGCCCTGGTAGTACAAAACCAGGGGTGGGCAGTAGATTTCCCGTAAGATTGCTGGGTAATCGGGATCCAGCAGGGTAATTTGGGGGACCCGGTAATTTTGTTCAACCAACCGGTCCAAATAGGGGCTCGCCCAGTTTTTTAGCAAGCTTTCCTTGACCCGTGGTGTAATCTGCGACTGGCTGGTGAGTAATTCCAAATTGTCAAAGCAGTAGTTTTGCTCGGCGACTCGCCACAGGCGCACCCGGCTTAACGGACCGAGGCCGGGACAGAGGCTTAAGCGAAAGATAAATTCTCGTGGTTGCATAAAAAATTCCTCCCTACTGTTAAGTACGGAGGAATCGGTAATGGTGACGAAATTAATTGACGTAATCTGGCACCGGTCGGAAGGTCCGCCGGTGGATCGTGCAGGCCCCCAGCTGCTCTAAGCCAGCTAGGTGGGCCGCCGTGCCGTAGCCCATGTTGTCCTTAAAGCCGTAGCCGGGATACAGACGATCGTAAATTGCCATCAGGTGGTCCCGGTACTCCTTAGCCACAATCGAGGCGGCTGCCACCGAGATGCTCTTTTGATCCCCCTTGATTAACGTCGTTTGGGGTACCGGAATGTCTAACGGGACCGCATCGACAATCAGGTGGCTGGGCTGGTGGTGGAGTGCTTTGACCGAGCGAATCATCGCCGCCTGGGTGGCCGCATAGATGTTAAGCTGGTCAATTTCTTGAGCCGGACTGACCGCTAGGGAAACCTCAACGGCTTCATCGAGGATCCGCAGGTACAACTGTTCGCGCTCGTGGCGGCTTAACTGCTTTGAATCGGTCACGCCAACTAGGTCAAACTGGCTGTCTAAGACCACGGCGCAAGTCACCACCGGGCCAGCCAGTGGGCCACGCCCGACCTCGTCGATTCCGGCGACGTACTGGTGACCGGCCTGCCAAAGCTGGTTTTCGTAGCGGAAGCGGTTCAAAAAGGCGGCCCGCGCCTCGGCCCTTTTTTCCAGCCGCTTGGCGAACTGGTTTAACGCGGCCTGAACGCCCTTACGCGGGTCGTCCTTGAACTCTGCCAGTCGGGGGTCCTGGGGATCGGTGATTGATGAAAGCAACGCCCTGACCTGGGCCACCGATTGCTTACTCATCTTCGTCCCCCGCTTCCAAATCGGTGGGGTCTTCAAGGGTAAAGGTCCCCAATTTACCCCGCCGCATTTCAAAAATCAGCCGCTCGCTGGCCCGGTCGTAATCGTCTTTCATCCCCATTTTCTTGGTGATTTCTAACAACAGGTCTGGGGTGGTCACACCGTCTTCAAGACTAGCCGGGCTCAACCGGTAGCGGGTCATGAGCTCTTGGGTACGGTGGGCCCGTAAGTAATCCAGGGCAAAGATCGCCACGTCGTCTTTAGGGTACAGCGAGTCCTTGATCGCCCCGGACAGGGCCAACATCTTGGCCTGGGTTTGGGTGGCAAACTTAGGCCATAAGACCCCGGGGGTGTCTAACAGTTCCAAGTCGGCCGAGGAACGTAGCCATTGTTGGCCGGTCGTCACCCCTGGCCGGTTCCCGGTCGCGGCAACGTTTTTTTTCACCAAGTGGTTGAGCAAGGTGGACTTACCAACGTTGGGAACCCCGACGCACATCGCCCGGATCGCCCGCTTTTGCATCCCCTTTGCTCGCTCGGCGGCCAACTGGTCCTTTAGAATCTGTTGGGCCTTTACGGTCACCTGTTTAGCAACCTGGTGGGCCCTGGAATCGAGCGCCAAGACCGGTTGACCGTTTTGTTCAAAGTAGTCGATCCAGTGGGCCGTTGTCGTCGGGTCGGCCAGGTCGGTTTTGGTCATGATTAACAGGCGGGGTTTGTCGCCGGCCATCCGGTCAATCTCCGGGTTTTGCGTTGAATACGGAACGCGGGCGTCGACCAGTTCAAAGACGATGTCGACTAAGGACATTTGTTCTTTAATTTGGCGCAGGGCCTTGGCCATATGGCCGGGGAACCATTGAATAGTTGCCATGTTGTGTAACTCCTTTCGTAGCAAGGCTTTCAAGCTCTTGCTCTGATAAATTTTCTTAATGGTACCACTTTTGTGCCATGTGTCCCGTTGCTGGTACCATATTATTAGCATTTTATCGGTAATAGCTGAACTTTGTTTACACCGGTTGAAGACTAATACCAACCTTCCTAGCGAACGTATCAATTACTTCAACCGACTTTTCTTGTGAATGTGAAAGGCGGTGCGTATAGCCATCAGTCGTCCGTTCTTCAACGTGACCGACTCGCTCTTGCACTTCTTTCAACGTTACAGAGGAATCATCACGCAAGACGGAGATATGAATGTGTCGGAAACTATGTGGCACTGGATTTTTTGTCCATTTGAAGCCATAGCGTTTTTCACAATTCTTTTCCAAGTCTGCTTTAATTCTGCCAAGTACTTCACGAAAACTATGTGACGTGATCGGTGAACCGTACTCGGTCCGAAAAATCACTTGAAATTCATGAAAAGCATCACTCGGTAATTCCTTCATCCGCCTATCAAATACGGCATTACGGTGTATCGCACGCTTCAATGCAGCAATCGCAAAATCAGGTAACTGCTCCACCCGTTCGCCAGCAACCGTTTTGACGGTATCTTCGTAGTACTCATCAACCCGTAAGTCATGTGATTGCATGGAACTAGAAATCGTAACTGTTTTTTTAGCAAAATCGATCTTATCAGATGTTAACCCTGATGCTTCACCAATTCGGCAACCTGTTGCAATCATAAATAGTGCCAGATCATAGTACGCCGGATTGCGGCGTTGTGCCAATTCAGTGAACAAGACTTTGACCTCACGCGAATCAAGAAACTTACTTTCCAAGCGATCCTTCCGCTCGATTTTTTCAGTCGTTGTCGCTTTTAAATGCAGAACGGCTGTCGGTGAAGCTGGAATGATGTTATATAGCACCGCATGGTCGAAAAGTTTATTGAAAGTTGATTTGATGTGTTGCATGGTGGCAAAACTAGCGCTGTATTTTTCGCGATAGTCTTGCAAACATTTATTGACTAACATAGGCGTGATGTTTTTTACCAAAATATCGTCTGCAATAATTTGATTCAACCGCCTAATAACAAGCGCCTCGCGCTTAATTGTCATTGGTTTAACAGACTGTTTCCACAAATCAAACCAATCTTCGCGTAAATCTTTGAACGTCCATTTTTGAACGCGCTCATCAAGTGCTTGAGCTCGCTGTGAAGTTAGCTCTTCGATCTTTTCATCAAGTTCTCGCGCCGCTTGTGCTTTACCTCTTTGAGAATTAGACTTAAAACTTACTGAGGCCCGTTTCCGTTTGCCAGTTAAGGGGTCAATATAATTCTCGAAAGCGCGATAAGTTGAAGTTCCGTCAGCGAGTACTCTTTTTTGAAAATGCATAATTTTATCCTCCAATTCAAATTAATAAACAGGAAAGATAAAATGAGATTAAATAGCTATTTCATTTTACCATGTCCCGGCGGTGTTGTCAGACGTTTCGGATGTAATGATGCTGTTTCCAAAACAAGAATTCTTGAAAGGTCGCAAAGTTGATCAATACAATTTTGTGTGTAGGATTAATAACGCCCTGACGAAAAGTAGCGTCATTACGCATTTCCGACAACCACCGATTTAATGTATAAATATTTAGACCCTCATAGCGTTTCAACAATGCTTGCTTGGTTCCCCATTCCGCTTTACCGGCGGAGTCGCCACTATATGGTACACTTGTATTTTCCATTTTTTCACTTCCTAATTTCTAGATGAAGTGAGATAATAATCGTAGATAGATTGCTTATTTTATCTATTTTAAGGTGTAACTACTTGCTTTGGTCGGCGTAGTTGCATCTTTTTATTATCTCAATCGCCATTATGTTTGGGTTGCTGAATCATTATTTCTTCGGGACTAGCCAACATTTGTTGAATCATCACTTGTTGATTTTCACTTAACTTGGCCTCAGCAATGATCGTCATTAGAGTATCCTCGCTTTTAGCCGAATCAATTGCCATTAACATTTTTAAACTTGGCGCCACTTGTTTCTTGATCCATTGAATAGTTTGGTCTAAAGTGACCGGTTCCGGCGAAACGGCCAAACGTAACTTATCGGCATATTTACCAATAAACTGTGCCCACCGATCGTCCAACGGCCATTTTGACGTTGGCTTGTTGGCAATCGGCTTCACAAAACGCAAGTAATTATTGATAATACCGAACACGGTTCGCTGCGGGTTGCGATAGGCCAATAGATCGGCGACCGTTTGCTCAGCCCGTTCGTCAAACACACGAATCTCAAATCGATTCTTGATTTTGGTCTCCGCCAACGCTTTACCTAATTTAAAATATTGCTCAATATCTTTCTGATAAATACAAAAATAAATTGCACTTTTACGTGAGCCAAAATAGAGACTTTCTCCTTTTAAATTGTCTTTGTCGCGGACAAAGTATTTACACTCCCTGAACTTTGTAATGTATTCATGACGCATACTCTTTTTAATCAAGTAATGAACCGGGAGCACATCTAAATAATCATTGATGGCTAGATCAATGCGTTTAACTACGCCATCAAGGGCCAGTGCCTGCCGTAAAAAGTCATACCAGCTCTGTTCACTGGCCACTAAAATGCCTTCCAGTTCGCGACAACCTTTCCCCTTCAACTCAATCAATGAACCGCGATTATCGTCTTCCGGTGAAACAAAAATTTCCATATCGCCATGCCGAAATTTTCCACTGTAGCCATAACGGCCATAAGGTTCATAAACAAAATAAATCGGCTTGATGCAGAAAAGTGCCACGATCAATTCGTCAACATCATGGGTTGGAAATCTGATCCGGACATAGTCAAAACAAATGTTTAATGCGGTGATGCCACTCAGTTCGCAAAAGGCTGCGGTTAATCGTTGGCGCATGGCCTCAGTTAATGGTCGCTTACTGTTCAATAGTTGATTGAGATAAGAACGACTGATGCCCATTGACTTAGCTAGCTGACTTTGCTTAATTTTTTTATCCTCCAACTGTTGCCAAAAAATATTAAGCCAATCAGCTTGGACCTGGTAATCAATTAGAGTTAAATCTTCATTCAAGTACGCTCACCTCCAAAATTTGCAATTCTTAGTCACGGTTAACAGCAACTTTGTTGCTTGAATACCTAGAAATTGGCATTTCTTGCTGCTGGATTAATTAACCGTTTATACTTTCTACCCCCCTATTAGAACTTGGGGGTTGAGGCGGCCGGCTAAAGCCGACCGCCGCTCACGCTAGCGGCTTTCGCGTTGCACGCCGCGCGTGGCGGCGGCTAATCTTTTTTCCTCCTTTATTCTGTTTTCAAGGAACGATTATGATCAATGCCAGCAAAAATTTGTAAGAATATTTCACTTGGCTTAGATCATATAAACATGATAACGTAGGCCTTTAGAGCTGGTCAATCACCTTATGCCACCTACTCAAAGACCGTGAGTAGTCGTTGTAGTTGTCTACTTTAAGTAACTAAGTTAAGATAATCATGAGGTGATGATAATGATCGAAAACTTTGGTCAAAACATAAAAAGATTGCGGCAAAAACACCAGATCACGCAAGAAGACTTAGCCATTGCCATCGAAGTTCAAAAACAAGCAATTTCAAATATTGAACGCGGTAAAAGTTATCCTAGTTTTGAAAACTTGGACCGAATTGCCAGATTTTTCAATGTTTCCGCCGTCGACTTATTTGGCACACCGGCTGAAATTGAAATCAGTAGCACTACTGCTATTCTTGATCGCATTGATGAATATACTGACAAAACTGAGCACCTCTTTCGCTTAATGCACCGCATAGATGATTTTTCACCGCGTCAAATTGATGGTCTTAGTGATCAAGTTCATGAAATTATGAGCTATTTTCAACCCTACACAAAAATCAATGAAGATGGTACCCCAGAGACTGATAACAATGATCGACCGATCGTCCGCCAATCAAAATATCGGCAATTACCAATTAAAGAAATCAATGCCTTATACAATAAAATCAATACCATCAATGCTTATCACCAAACGCAAAAAAATCACCTTCAAAAGAAGATGATCAATGAATGATAAAAAATATCGACTACTGCTTAATTAAAATAATAGCTGCATAATATGCCTAATAGTGTTACTTTCAAGAATGATCATGATGCCTAAACCAATATAAATAATGGCCATGATCCAATCACCAAAACGATCAAGAAAGTTCTTTACAAAATTCACTTGTGAGAACTTATCACCAAGGAAAACTAAAAAATAAATACAAATGGTAAAAACAAACAGCGTTACGATTAGCTGTACCAGTGATAATGATACGAAGTAAGGAACAAAAAGGCCAATATTATCCGCACCACAAGAAGCTACCGTAATTAAAGCCACCGTTGCAATTAAATTCTTATTTTTACGCGCTTCAATTTTCTGATCAACTTCTGCGGCTTCATCTTCTTTGCTAAATATATATTTGATTCCAAAGGCAATGGGAATCAACCCTAAAAAACCTAGTAACCATTTGGCGGGTACGTAATGGAGAATAAATGCAAAAAACAAACTAATTCCAATGAGCGTATATGAGCCTAAGAACTGACCAATATAAATTTGTCGGCGATGCTTTGTTGAACGATATTTTGAAAAAAGTAACATTAAAATAACTAATAAGTCGATTACAGTTGATGTATAAAGAATAATACTCGTTATAATTGTCCTGATCATTTTATTTTCCCCCACCAGCATTGATTTTTCCGGCATCTTCAGCTAAACACCATGCCCGTTCTAATAAAATTGCCGTACATTCATCAATGATCTGATATTCAATGAAGTTGCCATTACGCTTCGCTTTAACTATCTTTTGATCTACTAGACGTTGTAACTGGTTTGAGATGGCTTGGACCTTCATATTTAGTGATGTAGCAATCTCACTAACGGCCATATCTGGTTCACGCGTTAAGCAATGTAAAATTCTTAGCCGCGTATTATTTGCGAGTACTTTAAAAAGTAAAGCAATGTCAGCGGCTTGATTCTCATTTAACAATGCCCGATCAGCCAAATCTGGTTTACCCGGACAACAGTCTACTTGTATCATTAGATCACTCCTCGTTTATTAATCTATTACACTATATCATGTAATAGTGTTGTCCCCCAATTTAATTTGAATCAAAAAATAGAGTAGCTCCTATAGCCACTCTATCTGACATTAACCACTATTCATATTCACTAGTTAAATTAAAACTAAGATACAGGTCTTAGTTTTAATTTAATCTACCAGAAGATGCCAAAGTTTCGTTACTATCATTTTGCGCCATTTTAATTCTTTCAATATAAATAGCCGCCAATCATTGTCCTCAGAGTAATCTGGGGTCAAGTCCAAAATGTTGGTGTAAATTAAATTCCGCGAATTTATCATTTCACAAGCTTAAGCATACCGGCTTCTTCTGAATTGTCATCTTTTTCAATCCCGTGGTAAACGGTCATGTTTAAGT
>SKER01000152.1_pt1 | contig 28732 bp, 28 predicted proteins | sample 4826961 | NCBI WGS metagenome assembly SKER01 (sample SAMN11008804, study PRJNA524170) | human gut metagenome | biome: Human fecal sample; material: Feces; isolation source: fecal sample from pouch patient p47 | host: Homo sapiens | place: Israel: Tel-Aviv | collected 2016-11-16 | reverse complement strand
TAAGGATGTAAAATGAGTAAACTAGTAAATTTTTAGTAAAAAATAAAGTCTCAGTTAGAGGGTACTTGCTTTTTAAACCTGTGACCGGTATAATTGGACCGTTAATGAATTTACGTTAAATATTAAGGAGGCATGTACCAATGCGTAAAGCACACCCATACGGCGTTCAAGGTCGTCGTCCAGTCGCTCCTAAGTACAAGCGGGCACTTAAAGAAAAGAAGATTGAAGCTATTCGTAAGTGGGCTAAGGAAAAGCCAGCTGATGAAAAGTAAATTGAAAAGGAACCATGCGTTTGCGCATGGTTCCTTTTTTAGTAGTTTACAAATGATTTAAAAAAGAAAGAGCCATCGTATGAAACGACGGCAATAAAAAATGCGCCCCCCGGGAGTCGAACCCGGATCTCGAGAACCGGAATCTCACGTGCGATCCATTACACTAAGGGCGCATCAACAATTATTATAATATCGTATGTCCCTTCAGAATGCAAGAGGCTAAAGTTAATTAATCACAATGATAACGTTTTCACAAGAAAATATGATTTTTTTAAGGCGATTGAATAGACAATTTGCGGAAAGATGAGTATGATAAAGAGCGTAAGGTTTGTATTTGATTACTAGGTCACATTATTTAACAACTTATAGTTCACTAAGTAAATGTGATTAAGTAAGCAAGTACGCTAATTATGTTTTTCCTAAAGGAGGAAATTGCAGTATGACTGTAAAGATTGGTATTAATGGTTTCGGCCGTATTGGTCGTTTAGCATTCCGTCGTATTCACGAACTCAACACTGATGACATCGAAGTTGTTGCTATCAACGACTTGACTTCACCAGAAATGTTGGCTTACTTACTGAAGTACGATTCTACTCAAGGTCGTTTTAACGGTGAAGTTTCCGCAACCGACAATGGTATCGTAGTTGATGGTAAGGAATACCCTGTATACGCAGAACGTGACGCTCGTAACATTCCTTGGGTAAAGAACGACGGTGTTGACTTTGTCCTTGAATGTACTGGTTTCTACACTTCTGCAGAAAAGTCACAAGCTCACTTGGACGCTGGTGCAAAGCGTGTCCTTGTTTCTGCACCTGCTGGTAACGTTCCTACTGTTGTTCCTGGTGTTAACCTTGACACTTTGAAGGCTGACGACAAGATTGTTTCCGCTGGTTCATGCACTACTAGTTGCCTTGCCCCAATGGCATACTGGTTAAACAAGAACTTCGGCATCAAGGTTGGTACTATGACTACTGTTCACGCTTACACTGGTAGTCAAGCTGTTCTTGACCAACCTCGTGGTAAGAAGTTCCGTAACAACCGTGCTGCAGCTGTTAACACTATTCCTCACTCAAGTGGTGCTGCTAAGGCTATCGGTCTTGTTATTCCAGAACTGAACGGTAAGCTTTCTGGTCACGCACAACGTGTTGCTGTTCCTACTGGCTCATTAACTGAACTTGTTACTATCTTGAACAAGAAGGTTTCAGTTGACGAAGTTAACGAAGCTATGAAGAAGGCTGCTCAAAACAACCCAGCTTACGGTTACACTGAAGACCCAATCGTTTCTAGTGATATTATCGGTTCTACTTTTGGTTCAGTATTTGACCCATCTCAAACCGAAATCATGGAAGGTGCAGATGGTACTCAATTAGTTAAGACTGTTGCTTGGTACGACAACGAAAACGGCTTCACTTGCAACATGATTCGGACTCTGCTTCACTTTGCAGAACTTTAATCTGAGTGTAAATAAGCTAAATGAAAGGTGGGAGGAGGAGACTCCGACCACCTTTTTCTTAACGAGAAGGAGGAAACATAATTCATGGCTAAATTAACTGTTGAAGATTTACCTCTTGAAGGTAAAAAGGTATTAATGCGGGTTGACTTTAATGTGCCAATCACTGACGATGGTAAGGTTGGCGATGACAACCGGATCGTTGCCGCATTACCAACTATTAAGTACGTAATTGAACACAATGGTAAGGCAATCTTATTCTCCCACTTGGGCCGGATTAAGAAGGAAGAAGACAAGCCAAGTAAGTCCCTCAAGCCAGTTGCTGAACGACTTTCTAACTTGTTAAACAAGCCGGTTATCTTTGTTCCAGTTACTGAAGGTAAGCAATTGGAAGATGCCATCAACAACATGAAGGATGGCGAAGTATTGCTGGTTCAAAACACTCGTTACGAAGATGTTAAGAATGGCGAATACGTCAAGCGTGAATCAGGTAATGATCCTGAATTAGGTAAGTACTGGGCTTCACTTGGTGATGTTTACGTTAATGATGCCTTCGGTACCGCTCACCGTAAGCATGCTTCTAACGTTGGTATTGCTACCAACATGCCTGGCAAGGCTGCTGCTGGTTTCTTAATGGAAAAGGAAATCAAGTTCTTGGGTGACGCTGTTGATAATCCACAACGTCCATTTGTGGCTATCCTTGGTGGTGCTAAGGTTTCTGACAAGATCGGTGTTATTGATCACCTCTTGGACAAGGCTGATAAAATCATCATCGGTGGTGGAATGGCTTATACATTCTACGCTGCTAAGGGCATCAAGACTGGTGACTCCCTTGTTGAAAAGGACAAGATTGATGTTGCTAAGCAAATCTTAGACAAGGCTGGCGACAAATTGGTATTGCCAATTGACAACGTGGTTGCTGACAAGTTTGATAACGATGCAAACACTAAGGTTGTCGAAGGCGATATTGATGATGGCTGGATGGCTCTTGACATTGGTCCAAAGACCATTGCTGAATTTGAAGACGTTTTGAAGGATGCTAAGACGGTTGTTTGGAATGGACCAATGGGTGTCTTTGAAAAGCCAAACTTTGCCAAGGGAACTCTTGCTATTGGTAAGTTCTTGGGTACTTTGGATAACGCAACCACGATCGTTGGTGGTGGTGACTCAACTGCTGCTGTTAAGCAATTAGGAGTTGCTGATCAACTGACCCACATTTCAACTGGTGGTGGTGCTTCACTGACCTACCTCGAAGGTAAGGTATTACCAGGAATTGCCGCTATTTCTGAAAAGTAATTTCAATTAAGATATAATGAAAGGGACTAGGAGCGTCATCTTAGGCCCTTTTGTTGTTTTTAAATATTAAGAGTGAAATGCTCATAGGAGGGATTACAGTGCGAGTACCAATCATCGCTGGTAATTGGAAAATGCATAAGACGGTGGCAGAATCTGTTGATTTTGTGAATCAAGTTAAAGACCAGCTTCCTCCGGCTAATGAATTAGAGACTGCACTAGCGGGACCAACATTGTCGTTAGTATCAATGCATAATGCAGCGATCGGCTCACCATTAAAGATTGCCGCAGAAAACTGCTATTATCAAAATGAGGGTGCATATACTGGGGAGACAAGCCCGTTAGCCTTGTATCAGGCAGGAATTCATCATGTCATCTTAGGCCATTCTGAACGACGTCGTTACTTTCATGAAACGGACGAAATCATTAATAAAAAGATTAAAGCTGCACTAGCTGCTGGATTATGTCCAATAGTATGTTGTGATGATACAATGGGGCGTCGTGTTGCCGGTAGTCAAGTGCACTGGGTTGTTAACCGCATTTTGCTTGATGCTCAGGGACTTTCAGCGGATGATATTTGCCGGGTGACCTTTGCTTATGAACCTAATTGGGCAATTGGAACTGGTCAGAGTGCCGACCCTTCGCAAGCGGCAGAAGGCTGTTACTTGATTCGACAAACGATTAGTTATATGTACAATCGTGATGTTGCGGACAATGTTCGGATACTATATGGTGGTAGTGTTACCACCGATAATATTCATCAGTTAATGAATAATCGTGATATCGATGGGGTTCTCGTTGGTGGGGCCAGTTTGGACCCGCAAACATTTTTACAATTAGTTAACCACTAAATGCTTGTTTTTAGTTGCACATAATAATACAATTAACAGTGGAATTTGCCTTCCAAATATATGACAGAGGAGAGATTCATCAAATGTCACTTATTACAGATATTTATGCACGCGAAGTTCTTGATTCACGTGGTAATCCTACAGTTGAAGCTGAAGTTTACACTGAAGCTGGTGGTTTTGGCCGCGGTATCGTTCCTTCAGGTGCTTCTACTGGTGAACACGAAGCCGTTGAATTACGTGACGGAGACAAGAACCGTTTTGGCGGTAAGGGAGTTTTAAAGGCTGTTTCTAATGTTAACAACATCATTGCTAAGGAAATCGTTGGTATGGAAGTTACCGACCAAATTGCAATTGACAAGGCAATGATCAAGTTAGACGGTACGCCAAACAAGGGTAAGTTAGGTGCTAACGCTATTTTGTCAGTTTCCTTAGCTGCTGCTCGTGCTGCTGCTGACGAATTACAAGTACCTCTTTACAACTACCTTGGTGGATTCAACGCTCACGTATTGCCAACACCAATGATGAACGTTATTAATGGTGGTGCTCACTCCGACAACAAGGTTGACTTCCAAGAATTCATGATTATGCCAGTTGGTGCACCAACTGTTCGTGAAGCTATTCGTTGGGGTTCAGAAACTTTCCACGCATTGAAGAAGGAATTGGAAGATGCTGGTAAGGTAACTTCTGTTGGTGACGAAGGTGGATTTGCTCCAGACTTTGCTAACAACGAAGAACCATTCGAATACTTGATTAAGGCTATCAAGGATGCTGGTTACAAGCCAGGTAAGGACATTGCTATTGCCTTTGACGTAGCTGCTTCTGAACTTTGGAACGACGAAGACAAGAAGTACAAGCTTCGTTGGTCAACTGGTGAAGAATTCACTACTGATGAATTCATCGACTACCTGTCAGGCATCATTGAAAAGTACCCAGTAGTATCTGTGGAAGACCCAATTGATGAAAATAACTGGGATGACTGGGTAACCATTACCAAGAAGCTTGGTAAGAAGGTTCAATTAGTTGGTGACGACTTCTTCGTAACTAACACTGATTACCTGAAGAAGGGTATCAAGATGGGTGCTGCCAACTCAATCTTGATCAAGCTTAACCAAATTGGTACTTTAACTGAAACTGTTGAAGCTATTGAAATGGCTAAGGAAGCTGGCTACACTGCCATCGTTTCACACCGTTCTGGTGAAACTGAAGACACAACCATCGCTGACTTAGTTGTTGCTACTAACGCTGGACAAATCAAGACTGGTTCTATGAGCCGGACTGATCGTCTTGCTAAGTACAACCAATTAATGCGGATTGAAGATCAACTTGGTGACGTTGCTCAATACAAGGGTATCCACTCCTTCTACAACTTGAGTGAACAAGCTCGTCAAGACATCGAAAATCGTTAATCTGGTTGATTAACTAATAAATAAAGGCTAGGAGTTATTCCTAGCCTTTTTTGTATAAGTAAAAGGGCTACTTTGGTTAAAATAATAAAGTTTTGGCTAATCAAACAAACGAAAATTAAGCAGATCCATTAAAAACTAATGAGAATCGTCTTTATTTTTAATATATTTTATAATATAATGCCTTTCAGAAATTGAATTGGAAGGGAATTGAACAACGTGAAGAATTCAGCACCAAAACTTAGACGTTCAATGACAGCCGGTCAAATGGAAATGATTTCCCTTGGCGGTGCCATTGGGGTTGGTTTATTCATGGGGTCAACTTCCACTATTAAGTGGACTGGACCTTCTGTACTGCTGGCCTATGCTTTTGTTGGTTTGATTTTATATATTGTCATGCGTGCGCTGGGGGAGATGATTTATGTTAACCCTGGGACTGGTTCATTTGCTGACTATGCGACTGAATACGTTCACCCGTTAGCGGGATACCTGGCAAAGTGGGCCAACGTGTTTGAATATATTGTTGTTGGGATGTCTGAAGTGGTTGCGGCAACCGAATATCTAAAATTTTGGTGGCCCCATATGCATACCTGGATTGCAGGAGTTGTGATCATCGTTTTCCTGGTTCTTGCTAACCTTGCTAGTGCCAAGGCCTATGGGTCATTGGAATTCTGGTTTGCGATGATTAAGGTAGTGACCATTATCTTCATGATCTTCCTAGGCTTTATGGTAATCTTGTTTGGATTCGGTAACGGTGGGCACCCGACTGGCTTTAGTAACCTGTGGGCTCATGGTGGTTTCTTTACTGGTGGTGTTTCTGGTTTCTTCTTCTCAATGTCGATTATTGTTGGTTCTTATGAAGGAATTGAACTTCTGGGAATCTCAGCAGGGGAAGTTGCTAACCCGCAAGAAGCCATCATTAAGTCTGTTAAATCAGTCTTGTTCCGGATCTTAATCTTTTACGTTGGGGCGATTTTTGTTATTGTGACGATCTACCCTTGGGACAAGCTAAGTTCGGTTGGTTCACCATTTGTTTCAACCTTTGCTAAGGTTGGGATTACGGCTGCAGCATCAATTATTAACTTTGTTGTTTTGACGGCGGCATTATCCGGTGCTAACTCCGGAATTTACAGTTCCAGTCGGATGCTTTTCAAATTATCACACGAAGGTGATGCCCCCAAGATTTTTGGTCGTCTGTCTAAACGGATTGTTCCTGATGCAGCAATCTTAGGTATTTCTGGTGGGATCATGATTGGGTTCATTATTGATATGATTTCCTCTGTATACAGTCATTCTACTTCTGACATGTTTGTGGTTGTTTTCTCATCCTCCGTTTTGCCAGGGATGATTCCATGGTTTGTTATTCTTCTAGCGGAATTGCGTTTCAGAAAGAATAACCCAGATTTGATGGCCAACCACCCATTTAAGTTGCCTCTTTACCCATTCTCTAATTACTTTGCCTTCGTTATGTTAATCGTGATTGTTATCTTTATGTTTATCAATCCTGATACCCGGGTATCAGTAATTGTTGGGGCAGCGGTTCTAATCATTGCCACAATTGTGTACATGGTTCGTTACCGTCATGACTTAAAAAAAGAATATAATTAATCATGATTTTGCGTGCTTGAAACCTGCTTTGGTCTCTGGCACGCTTTTCGTTTGTGGTACAATAAGCTGTACTTGTTTGTAAAGAGAGGAGTTATCACAATTAAAATGGGAAAAGATGTCCTTGTTAAACGAAATCGCCGTAGTACAGAATTATTTCGCGCCATTTTAATTGGGCTATCAACTGGATTGGTTGTTTCAACTTTCCGTTTGATTATTCAGCATCTATTACAGGTGGTAACGTTCTCTTTTCATTACTTTCATTCACATCCCCTGGGCCTCATTTGGTGGGTGCTAGGGACCATTGTTATTGCACTATTGTTAGGGATCCTAGCGCAACGTTACCCCAACATAAAGGGGTCAGGAATCCCCCAAGTTGAAGGACAACTAAAGTCAGAATTTGAAGAAGAGTGGTGGCCTGTCTTGTGGCGGAAATACCTGGGCGGGGTTATTGCCATCGGTTCAGGCCTTTTTCTTGGTCGTGAGGGCCCATCCATTCAGTTAGGTGCGACTGTCGGCCAGGGGATTAGTGAAGCAACAAAAGCGGATGCCTTAAATCGGCGGATTGGGATTGCTTCCGGAGCGGCCGCAGGGTTAGCAGCTGCTTTTAACGCCCCCATTGCTAGTACGATTTTTATTTTGGAAGAGGTTTACCATAATTTCTCTCCATTGATTTGGTTAGCCACTTTTATTAGTTCCCTTTGTTCGAATTTAGTATCGATGGAGTTCTTTGGCTTACGACCAGTTCTCTATGTTCCTTATTCTCATGATTTGCCAACAAGTTTGTACTGGCACTTAATCGTGATGGGGTTGATGCTTGGCTTGTTGGGGCGGCTTTACCAGATTGTAATTTTGCGCTTGGACCAGTGGACGGGGAAACTGAAGTGGCTCAATCCTGTTGGTTATCCAGTGATTCCAATGTTGCTGGTGATGCCCATTGCCTGGTATTTTCCCATTACCTTAGGTGGGGGAAATGGTTTAATTACTAAGCTGCAGTTTTTGCCGTTCTCGCTAAGCTTGTTTGTTCTGCTATTTGTGCTACGATTCGTGTTCTCGATGATGTCCTATGGGACGCAATTGCCTGGGGGTATCTTTTTGCCAATCCTGACGCTGGGGGCTGTCTTGGGAGCTGTCTATTGTGCCGCTATGGTTCGGCTTGGTATTCTCCCGGCACGTTACCTTCCGAACTTTATCATTTATGCGATGGCAGGCTACTTTGCATGTATTAGCAAGGCCCCGTTTACAGCTATTTTATTAATTACTGAAATGGTGGGTTCACTTGATCACTTAATGCCATTAGCACTAGTTGCAACTACTGCATACCTAGTTGTTGATGCTTTGCATGGTCAGCCAGTTTACAGTGCGATGTTTGATAATTTTATTGGCAAGAAACATCAGCAATCAGGACACCAAGACACGCTGACCGTTACTATTTATGCTGGTTCAACTTTAGATGGAATCAAAGTAGCAGACTTTAAATGGCCAGCTAATAGTATTGTGACGCTCGTTTACCGTGGTGAACAACAGATTGTGCCAAACGGCCGAACACTTTTACAAGCTGGGGATACACTAGTGATTTCTGCCCATTGTGATGCCCAGCGGAAGTTACAACAGTACCTTACCCGGGCTGCCCACGACGGGAAAGCCTAGCATTATCACTGATCTTATGTTATCCTAGTTAAGATATAGTGGGCAATTAGTAGGAGGATAAGTCCTTGTATAATACATTAATGACTTTGTTTTTAATTGATTGCGTGGTTTTAATTGCATGTGTAATGATGCAACCCGCTAAAAATGATAATGATGCAATGTCCGCCTTAACTGGTGGGGCCGGCGATCTCTTTTCCCGGCGGAAAGCCCGTGGATTTGAAGCCGTAATGCAAGTTGTTACGACGATTTGTGGTGTGATTTTCTTCGGCTTGGCATTAGCATTAGTTTACGTTTCATCACATTAGCTAAATTTGCCTCCTGTAGCACAATTACTCAGGGGGCCTTTTTATATTATCTGAGGAGGAACACGGATGGAAGTTGTTTCAGGTCAACCATTTATCTTTAACGGTGGTCCCCAAGCGGTCATCCTTCTTCATTCATATACGAGTTCCAGTGCGGACGTCCGCTTGCTGGGTCGAGATCTTCAACGAGCCGGTTATACGGTTTATGCGCCAGTGTTTGCTGGTCATGGCAAGGATCCGCTAACGGTTTTGCAAGATGGTAATCCAGATAAATGGTGGGCTGATACCCAGGCGGCAATTCAACGAATGCGGGACCAAGGAATGACACAGATTGCTATTTTTGGACTTTCACTAGGTGGCTTGCTGGCAACCAAAGCATTGGAAAATACCCATTCGTTATCTGGCGGTGGTGTCTTTGCATCGCCAGTGACCACATGGGGACAGTCGAATGTGCCCCAGTTTTTCCCTCAATTAGCAGCGGATTATTATCGACGAGCCGGATTACCCGCTGACGAGATTCAAGCTAAATTATCAGTAATTAAAGCGCAACTACCTATTCAGTTAGGTGCTATTCAAGCGATGACTAAAGAGATTGATCAGCATTTAGACGCTATTCGTGGATCATTCTTTATTGCCCAGGGTGGCCGTGATCAGATGATCGATCCTCATTCAGGAGCACAGCTACAAGAACGCTTGACGGCTAATGGTGTTCATGTTGACTACCATTTTTACCCAGAAGCTGATCATGTCCTGACGGTTAATAATGCTCGTCGCCAACTGAGCACAGACGTTTTACAATATTTAAAGCAAGTTTTGAGGTAAGAAATGATATCAAATAACAAGTTAAAAGAGAAAATTAATTCCTATTTGACAGAAAATGCTGGAGTTAGCTTTTCGGCGGAGAAGGTAGCCCGAATACTGGGGATGGATTCAGCTGACCAATTTACGCCGATCGTTCAGACCCTAGCAGAATTAGAACGAGAGAAAAAAGTTCAAGTAAACGAACGCGGTGAATTCGAAGCAGTGATAAAGCCAACTGAGATTATCGGAACTTTTCACGGTAACGATAAGGGCTTTGGCTTTGTTGACTATGATCCTGATCTGCCAGACATTTACATTAATCCAGATCATACGAAGCATGCCCTTAACGGGGATCAAGTTGCTGTTAAAATTTTGCGGGCTGCCAAGCCTGGCAGTGACCAGGGACCAGAAGGCCAAGTGACCCGAATTGCTGAACACAATTATGACAAGATCGTTGGTGAATTTAAACAAGAGACTGTCGGCGATTACATTGGAGAGATTTTATTAAAGGATAAGAAGCTTTCTAACTACCGGTTCTTTGTTAATAATTTGGGATTGAAACCAATGGATGGTCAAGTGGTTACAGCTACGGTAGCAACGTACCCAGATGATGAATCGCCGCAGGTACTGACTGGCGCAGTTAATGAGGTCATTGGTAACCGCGATGAACCTGGTATCGACATTCTATCGGTAATTTACGCGCATGATGTGCCGCACCAATTTCCTAAAGAAGTTATGGATGAGGCTAACAAGATTCCTTTGCATGTTTTGCCTGAGGAACGCAAAGGACGAAAAGATATTACTGATCAACCATTGGTAACGATTGATGCGATCGAATCCAAAGATTTGGACGATGCTGTCGTCGCGTGGAAGATGGATAATGGCCATTATCATTTAGGGGTGCATATCGCTGACGTCAGTCATTACGTTAAGCCCGGGAGTGCGCTGGATGAGGAAGCATTCAAACGCGGTACATCTGTTTACCTGACGGATCGTGTTGTTCCAATGCTGCCTAAACGGTTGTCGAACGGCATTTGTTCGTTAAATCCAGGTGAAGACCGTCTATCAATGAGCTGTGAAATGGAAATTGATGAACAGGGACGGGTCGTCAAGCACGCTATCTTCCCAAGTGTAATGCGTTCGCACGCACGGATGACTTACAAAGCTGTCAACGCAATTTTGGAAGCTCATGATCAGAAAACTATTGATCGCTACCATGATTTGGTCCCAATGTTTGAGACAATGAAAGAAATTCATAAGATTCTGCTTAAGAAGCGGAAGCGTCGCGGTGCCATTGATTTTGAAGCTCCTGAAGCAAAGATTATTGTGGATGAAAAAGGGCACCCAACTGATATTCAATTGCGGGAGCGGGGATTATCAGAGCGGATGATTGAATCCTTCATGTTAGCGGCCAACGAAACGGTTGCTGAACATTATTATAAGGAACACGTCCCATTCTTGTACCGGATCCATGAACAGCCGGATAATGAAAAGATCAAGTCCTTTTTTGAGTTCTTATCTGTTTTTGGCATTAATGCTCATGGTGATATTAACAATGTTAAGCCGAAAATGCTGCAAAATGTTTTGAAGGATGTAGCAGGTAAGCCGGAAGAACAAATGGTTCAGGTTATGATGCTGCGCAGTATGCAGCAAGCCAAGTACTCTGATGAAGAACTTGGTCACTTTGGCTTAGGAGCCGACTACTATACGCACTTCACGTCACCAATTCGGCGTTATCCGGATGATACTGTTCACCGCCTTATTAAGTGGTACAGCAAGCACGGTAAAGGTGAAGATGCCAAGGCGGCCTGGCGAGACCGGCTACCTGAGATTGCCGAGCATACCTCATTCACTGAACGCCGGGGAATTGATACAGAACGTGATGTTGACAGCATGAAAAAGGCTGAATACATGGAGGACCATGTGGGCGAAACTTTCGAAGCGGTGGTCTCTTCTGTTATGAAGTTCGGTCTATTTGTAGAGTTGCCAAATACGGTAGAAGGATTAATTCATATTAGTGTGATGAATGATGACTACTATGAGTATTCTGAAAAGCACCTGGCTTTGATTGGTCGTACACATCACCGAATCTTCCAAATCGGCCAACCCATTCATGTTAAATTGTTGCGGGTTGATAAGGACTTGCGGGAAATTGACTTTGAATTGGTTCACCCAGAGGAAGCCCCAACAACAAAGATTAGGGTCCCTCACAATGATCGTCGTGGTGGTCGTCAACGCGGGCGAAACAACCGTAATGGTCATCGTCGTCATAACCAGCAACGTGATCATGAAAACGGCTCGCGGAATAATCGTCAAATCAATCGCGGCCAAACACGTCATCACAATAACTCTAAGGACCATCAACCACGTCGTCGTCGCCATTAATGGAGGTGTGAATCATGGCTAAAAAGGGTCGCCAACAAAAGAATGACAATTTAATTGCCCAAAACAAAAAAGCCCGCCATGATTACTTTGTTACCGACACTTATGAGGCAGGAATTGTTCTAACGGGAACGGAAATTAAGTCAGTTCGTGCCCACCGCGTCAGCTTAAAAGATGGCTTTGCTCAAATTCGTAACGGTGAGGCATGGTTGATGAACGTTCATATCAGTGAATATGATAATGGGACCTACTTTAACCAAGATCCCTTGCGCAACCGAAAATTATTGCTTCATAAAAAAGAAATTCATAAACTTACTGGTGCCTTACAAGATAAGGGAGTTACCTTAGTACCACTTAAAATGTACATTAAACACGGGTATGCAAAGGTCCTCTTAGGACTTGCCAAGGGGAAGCATGAGTACGATAAACGTGAATCGATTAAGCGTCGGGAAACTAATCGTGAAATTGCGCGGGTTATGAAACACTATTAAAAAAGAAGCCCGTCAGGTTGACAATTAAATGCCAACTTGACGGGCTTTAAAGAATTTAAACGCTAGTTGTGATTGCGAAAGCTCATACTAAATCCATCATCAATATCAGCGCGACGGCCCCAGCGAACCTTCAGGGGACTTCCTTGTTTCCGCCGGGCCCAATGTTGTAAAACAGAGGCTACTAGTATTGCCAGGGGTTCGTCGGCTTCTTGGTTTACTTTCAGCTCATGGTAGTAGTCACCGGTGAATGCAACCGGTCGAATGGAAAAGACCTTTCGTTGCGCTTGAAAGACCCGGTATTTATCAGAAAATGGTGAACCCACCACGACCCAGTTCAAGCCACGAATGTAAATGACTTCGCGAAGAAAACCAAGCGATTTACTGACGGTACCAACTTGATGTCGATTCAGGTAAAGGGCAAAACGAGGTAGGATACCGAAGCTTTGCTGTTTGACTTCCGCTAAGAGTTCGCCAGAAATCGAGTATAGCGAGAGAACATCATGCAGCATTCCCCATTTTCCCACTAGTAAGTAGCAGGACCGCCCTTGATAATCACGAATCACTGTAGTGCCGTGTAAGTCTGTGTCGTGGTCACGTAGGTATAGTAAACGCATGGGTTCACCTCCTTAGGAGTTATTGCCTTAATTGTACCAGTTTAATTCCTAAAATCCTAATCGAAGGCAGTAAAATAAAACCGCTTTCATTTTCTATGTTGTTAGTGTTAACTTATGCTAAAATAATAGACGAGGTGCTAAGAATCGTGAAACAACTTATTCATAATGATTGGTGGCCAATTCTCCAACCCCAATTTGAAAGTACATATTATGCACAACTGCATGATTTCCTAAAGGAAGAATATAGTCACCGGACAATTTATCCGGAAATGCATCATATTTTCCAAGCGTTTGAATGGACGCCATTTAGTAAGGTCAAGGTCGTTATTCTGGGCCAGGACCCTTACCATGGCCCTCACCAAGCGCATGGATGCAGCTTTTCAGTTTTGCCAGGGGTTCCAGTTCCACCATCGCTCCAAAATATTTACAAGGAGTTACAGCGTGATGTTGGTTGTCATCCGGTTCAGCATGGTTACTTAAAAAAGTGGGCTGATCAGGGTGTATTGCTATTGAACTCAGTTTTAACCGTTCGGGCTGGTCAAGCTTTCTCGCATAAGGGACATGGCTGGGAACGATTGACTGACGCAGCAATTCATGCTTTATCAGAGCGCCCACAACCTGTTGTCTTCATTTTGTGGGGTCGTGCTGCGCGGGACAAGAAGAAGCTGATTAACCTCAAGACAAATATTGTCTTAGAATCAGCTCATCCTAGTCCTTTGTCAGCTAATCGTGGTTTCTTTGGCTCAAAGCCATTTTCTAAAACGAACGAAGCACTTCGGGCGATGGGTGAAAAGCCGATCGATTGGCAATTGCCTGATCAGCCAACCGCTGAGTAATTGTTTAGAACTATCGAAGGAGGTTCTTATTGATGAGTTTATTTAATGAGATTGCTGCTAAGGTAAAGGGAACTGATAAGACAATTGTGTTCCCAGAAGGGGCGGATAAGCGTGTCCTGGGCGCTGCTGTTCGTCTGAAGAAGGACGACATTGTGGAACCAATCCTGTTAGGAAAGCAGGCAGACATTGATAAGACTGCTGCTGATAATAACTTTGATTTAACTGGATTACAAATTATCGATCCTGAAAACTACCCAGCAGAAGATAAGAAGGCAATGTTTGACGCATTGTTGGAGCGTCGGAAGGGTAAGAATACTCCTGAACAAGTAACCGAGATGCTGAAGGATGTTTCCTACTTCGGTACCATGTTGGTTTACATGGGTAAGGCTGATGGAATGGTTTCTGGTGCCGTTCACTCCACTGGTTCTACTGTTCGTCCAGCATTACAAATCGTTAAGACTAAGCCAGGTGTTCACCGGATTAGCGGGGCCTTCTTAATGCAGAAGGGTGACCAACGGTACATTTTTGCTGATTGTGCTATCAATATTGAACTTGACGCCCCAACGATGGCTGAAGTGGCTGTTCAAAGTGCTGCTACTGCCAAGCTATTTGGAATTGATCCAAAGGTTGCCTTGTTAAGCTTCTCTACTAAGGGCTCTGCTAAGGGTGATATGGTTACGAAGGTTGCCGATGCGACCGCCAAGGTTCATGAAATGGAACCAGATTTGCCAGCAGATGGTGAATTACAATTCGATGCGGCCTTTGTTCCTGAAGTTGGTGCTTTAAAGGCACCTGGTTCCAAGGTTGCAGGTCACGCTAATGTCTTCATCTTCCCTAGCTTGGAAGCCGGTAACATTGGTTACAAGATTGCCCAACGGTTTGGTGGATTTACCGCTGTTGGTCCAATCCTTCAAGGATTGAATGCCCCAATTGCCGACTTGTCACGGGGATGCAATGAGGATGATGTTTACAAGGTTGCCATGATTACTGCTGCGCAAGCACTATAGGTCAACTAATAATTTAAATATAATAAGAGTCTCTCTGAATGGAGAGGCTCTTTTAATATTATTGTGTAAAATTAGGGTATGCTATCATTAATAATAAACAGAAGTCACCAAGGAGGGAGAATGGTGAAAAAAGTATTGATGAATAGCCGTGAGGAAACAATTAATCTCGGTACTAAAATCGGTCGTAAGTTGCAGGCTGGCGATGTGCTGGTCTTGGATGGTGATTTGGGAGCCGGGAAGACGACTTTTACTAAAGGCTTAGCACTAGGACTCAAAATACCGGACTTAATTAAGAGCCCTACCTTCACGATTATTCGAGAGTATCATGACGGACGGTTGCCACTGTACCACATGGACGCTTATCGTCTTGAAAATGGTGGTGCTGAAGATTTAGGACTGGAAGAATATTTTGATAGTGATGGAGTTAGTGTTGTTGAATGGGCGCAGTTTGTCGAAGATGAATTGCCAGCTGAGTTTTTGGCTATTCATTTCCGCCGTACGGATGATGAAAATAAACGGGTATTAATTTTTGAACCTCATGGCCATCACTTTGAACAATTGGTAAAGGAACAGGTGAACTAAGTGTCATCAACGGTTGAACTAAAATTAGCAGAGCACGAGGATGCTGCTAACATCCTTGCCTTTCTTCAGCAGGCAAAGACGGAGACGGACGCTATTACTATCCCCCACCTTGAGCGGGTTACTGCTCAAGAAGAATCACGGAACATCGATGAAATTAATCAATCCGATGACTGTGTCATTATGCTTGCAATGTTAGATGATCACCTCGTTGGTATGGTGACAGTGATGAAGACTAGTGCTAAAACTAAAACCGGGGAGCTGGGGGTTGTTGTAGCTAAAAAATATTGGCATAACGGAATTGGTCAAATGTTGGTCGATGAAGCTGAGTACTGGTTTACGCATTACAGTAGTTTGCAGCATATGAACCTAACTGTTTATGAAGATAATGTGCCAGCAATTAATTTGTACCGGAAGATGAATTTTGTTGTCACGAAGCATGTACACATTAATGGACAGGCGTCATTGCAAATGGATTATCAACCTAGTTAAAAATGAAGCCAGAAAATAACCTGCTGTTAATTGAGAATCTGTAAAAAATTAGAGGCTGGGAAGCGACTAAAGTAGCTCCTCAACCTCTTTTTCTTAATGCTTAAAGATTTGTTTGACGTTCCGCCAGAATGCACCACGTTCTTGATGTCCACTAACATCTTGTGTCACTTCGACACATCCAATGTATTTGCCATCGTCATTATGAAGGGCGTAGAAGGCAATATTAACAGGCCGATCATGATAATGAATCATGATACTAATTTGACCACGTTTACCGTCGTGCATTTCCTTCAATACTTGCTTGACTCGTCCTTGACTATGGCCCGGATGAACTTCCAGAACATGTTTGCCTAAGTCATCGTCAGTTCGGGCGAACAGACGATGACGATTGGCGGATGACCACCGGACAATATCGTTTTCATCAATGAGGTCAAACTCTTCAGGGATCGTTTTGAAAATGGCATTCAATTGATCCAGCGACATGCTTCCACCTTGCAAAGTGATTTTATCCATTCTTTATCCTCCTTTTAATTAACCGAACATTTTGATGAAAGGCTTGATTTGCTGACTACCAAATTGGGTGTCTTGGTAGATCAGAATATTTGCACATGCCTGAGCGTCATCAAGGGCGTTGTGATGGTGGTGCAGGTCGATTTGCAAGGCATCACATACCGTATTCAGCTTATAATTACTTAATCCTGGAATAAGCTTGCGAGAAGTTTTCACCGTATCTAATGTTTGGTAAACCGGTGGTTCAATCTCATAATGCTCAAGGGTCCGTTTAAGCACGCTATTATCAAAGCTATTATTATGAGCGATTACCAACTGGTCGGGTGTATAAAATGATTTGATATGCTGCCAAACTTTCGGGAAAGTTGGTGCATCTGCAACGTCCTCTTCGTGAATACCGTGGATTTGAATATTGCGCCAATTAAAATCAGTCTGCGGATTAATTAAAGAGTAAAATTCGTCCACAATCTTACTATTGCGGACAATTGTTAGGGCTAATGAACAAGCACTAAACCGTTTTCCGTTTGCGGTTTCGAAATCCATTGCAATAAAATTCACCGCGGTCAGCCTCCCATAAAATAATTGTAACTACCTTATTTTACCGGGAAAGAAGCATTAGTGCAATTTTCGTGATTGCGTGAAGCAAGCTAATATCAGGTAAAAATGATACAATATGAACAGCTTAAATAATAAAGGACGATAAGTAATGATCAATTTAACTGATAAATTTCCAGATATTAAAATCTTGCAGGATGAACCACTGTCGAAATATACGTTTACCCATACTGGCGGCAACGCTGACTGGTTGGCGTTCCCAACAGAAGTAAACCAAGTGAAACGACTGGTTGAATTTGCAAACAAAAATTCATTAGCGGTAACTGTATTGGGCAATGCTAGTAATCTAATTGTTAAGGATGGTGGGATTGCCGACCTGACCATCATTTTGACGGGGATGAATAAAATTACCGTTAACGGCAATGATGTTACGGCACAAGCTGGTGCAGCGTACATTGAGACTACGAAGGTTGCCCGGGATCATAGCCTGACGGGGATTGAATTTGCCGCTGGTATCCCAGGCAGCATTGGTGGAGCGATCTTTATGAACGCTGGTGCCTATGGTGGTGAAACGGAAAACGTGGTGTCCAAGGCGACAATCATGTTGCCTGATGGCACGATTACGAGTTTAAATCACGATCGGTTAGACTTCGGTTACCGTCACTGCAGCGTGCAAGATAACCATGGGATCGTACTGGATGCCACTTTTGCCCTTAAGCCGGGTGATAAAGAGGCCATTACTGCTCAAATGGATGATCTTAATGCACGCCGGGCGGCTAAGCAACCACTGGACTTGCCATCCTGTGGTAGTGTTTTCAAGCGACCAAAGGGTTACTTTGCCGGTAAGCTGATTCATGATGCCGGTTTGCAAGGCTACACATCTGGTGGTGCTCAAGTTTCTACAAAGCATGCAGGATTCATTGTTAATATCAATAATGGGACCGCAACGGATTATTTGAATGTTATTCATCACGTGCAAAAGACCGTCAAAGACAAGTTTGGCGTTAGTTTAGAAACGGAAGTCCGTATCATCGGGCGGGACTAGCGAAGATCGGTTCTACTATCATGGCGATAGTAGAACCATTTTGTTTTAAATCATCATGGTTGGGGATGGTCGTTCTGGTATAAAATGATATAATGTTATCGTGATTTAGAGGATGGTGAAAAATATGTCAGCTATTGCGGCGCTGTTTACGTGGCAAAATTTCATTCACTTAATTGATATCCTCGTAATTTGGTTCTTAATTTACGAACTACTGTTGCTGATTCGGGGGACACGAGCTGTTCAGTTATTCCGGGGAATTATTATCATCATTTTGGTAAAAGTTGTTTCCTGGTATATTGGCTTGAGCACCGTCTCCTGGATAATGGATCAGATTATTAACTGGGGTGTCATTGCAATCGTGGTGATTTTTCAGCCAGAAATTCGGCGGGGCCTTGAGCATTTAGGCCGGGGATCACTCTTTGCACGTAATCAAACTGCTAATGAGACTGAAGAGGAAACGATTAAGCAACTCGATCAGGCTATTCAATACATGTCAAAACGACGGATTGGTGCCCTGATTAGTATTGAAATGAAGACTGGACTGGAGGAGTATATTGAAACTGGGATTCCGTTAGATGCGGATATTTCGGGAGCACTACTCATCAATACTTTTATTCCGAATACGCCACTTCATGATGGCGCGGTCATTATTAAAAATAATCGAATTTCCGTTGCTGCTGCTTATTTGCCATTGTCTGACAGTAAGCTAATTCCAAAAGAGTTAGGGACCCGGCACCGGGCCGCTGTCGGCATTAGTGAAGTAACTGATGCTTTGACGATTGTTATTTCAGAAGAAACTGGCGAGGTTTCTATTACAAAAGATAATGAATTGATCCGTAACATGTCGCAAAATGATTATCTGAAGTTCTTACGTGCTCAGTTATATAACCATGATGCTGACAGTAACAACAGCGTTCTAACACATCTGGTGTCATTCTTTAGTCGTGGAGGAGGTGGCCGTCATGGGCAAAAATAGTGGTGGCTTCTTCAATAATAAGTGGTTTCTGCGTCTAACGTCATTAGCACTCGCTTTGTTCCTATTTTTCTACGTTAATAATAGTGGTAATGGTTTTTTACGTCAGAATACCAGGAACCATGACCAAAGTAGTGCATTGATGTCTGATAAGACTGCAACAATCAAAATGCCTTTAGACATTACTAGTAATGATAATTATGTAGTGACTGGCTATCCTAAGACGGTTAAGGTTAAAGTTACTGGGCCGTCAGCATTGGTAACAACGACAGTTAATACCCAGAATTTCAAAGCTTACATTGATCTAAGTAAGGTTAGCGTCGGTAAGCACCGGGTGCCAGTAAAAACAGCGGGACTGAATTCGGAACTAAATGCTGAAGTTAGTCCCAAATACGTGACCGTAAATGTTCAGCCAAGACGGACGATTACAATGAAAGTTAGTGTTCGGTTAAGTAGCCACGACTTAAAGAATGGGTACACAGTGGGTGATCCACGAACAGACATTGGCACCGTTCAGATTACCGGTTCACGTAGTCAAGTTGATCGGGTGGCCCGCGTGGTTGCATTCGTTGCTATGCCAGATAAAGCAACCAGTGATATTCACCGTCAAGTTACCCTTCAAGCATTGGATAAAAATGGTCAAACTTTAAATGTGGTCATTGAACCGGCAACCACGAATGTCACTATTCCAATTAATGGAAGTGCTGATAACAATAATTCTTCCATTTCATCATCAAGCAGTAAACACGCAAGTAGTGATGAATCGGTTGCCACAATGAGTTCAAGCAGTGCGAGTTCAAGCACTGATAATCAATAGTAAAGTGATTAAAGGAGTTTAAAATAACATGAAATTAAAATATTTTGGTACAGATGGAGTACGGGGAGTTGCAAATGAGGATCTCAGTCCGGAACTGGCTTTTCGCGTTGGTCGTGCTGGTGGCTACGTTTTAACTCGGCATTCTGAAAGGAAGCAGCCACAGGTGTTGGTTTCGCGTGATACCCGTATTTCCGGACAAATGCTAGAGAATGCATTAGTTGCTGGTTTGTTATCCGTTGGTATTGAGGTTTTACGCTTAGGTGTCGTTACTACGCCTGGTGTTGCTTACTTGGTACGAGCTCAAGAAGCAGATGCTGGGGTAATGATCACGGCGTCTCATAATCCAATTAAGTATAACGGTATCAAATATTTTGGTGGTGATGGTTTTAAACTATCTGACGACCTAGAATATGAGATTGAACAATTGCTAGATGCTGACGAGGATAAGTTGCCACGTCCTTCGGATAAGGGATTAGGGACGGTTGCTGACTACCACGAAGGGGCATTGAAGTACACTTCGTTCTTGGAACAGACCGTTGCTAGTGACTTATCTGGATTAAAAGTGGTTGTCGATGCTGCTAATGGTGCCACGAGTGGGTTTGTCTCCAATCTTTTTGCTGATATGAATGTTGATTTTGTACCAATTCATGCTCAGCCAAATGGCCTTAACACTAACTTGCACTGTGGGTCAACTCATCCAGAAAGCTTACAAAAAGCAGTTGTTGATAATCAAGCCGACCTTGGTTTGGCGTTTGACGGTGATGGTGACCGGTGTATTGCTGTTGATAATGAAGGTCACTTAGTCGATGGTGATAAAATTATGTACATTTGTGGTCATCACATGGATGAGCAGGGACTCCTTAAAAAGGATACGGTTGTGACAACCGTAATGAGTAACCTGGGAATGTACAAAGCTTTGGAAGCACACGGGATGAAGAGTGTAAAGACCAAAGTTGGTGATCGGTATGTTGTTGAAGAAATGCTTAAGAATGGTTATAACCTTGGTGGCGAGCAATCAGGGCATATCATTTTCCTTGACTACAACACTACCGGTGATGGAATGTTGACTGCTTTACAATTACTGTCAGTGATCAAAGAAACTGGCAAGTCTTTAAAGGAATTGGCTGCTGATGTAACGACCTACCCACAGGAACTGGTTAATATTAAGGTTGCTGACAAGGAAGCTGCCATGGCTAACCAAGATCTGCAGCAAGTGATTGCCAAAGTTGAGGGTAAGATGAATGGTGATGGTCGTGTGTTAGTTCGACCAAGTGGAACAGAACCGCTGCTACGGATTATGGCAGAAGCGGCTACTCCTGAGTTAGTACATCAGTATGTTGAAGAAATTGCTGATGTTGCTCGGCGTGAATTAGAAGTGAAATAATCAAAATTCGCGATGAGATAGAATGAGATTATTAGTTTAAAACTCTCGTAAGTGTAAATAGGTCTCTAGCATTCGACGATGTGTCGAGCGCTGGGGACCTATTTTAGTACTGCGGTATTTTTTATAAAAAAGAGGCCCAGTAATTTCCAGTCCGTTGGGCCACTATTAATACCTAGACCAATTGAGTGAAGATCATTGACATCCAATTTAAAGAACGGTACTATACTTTATAGTCGCAAAGAATTGGAATGAAATTAAGTTATCTATACCAATTTTTAATATTAATGAATAAGGGATGAATAATATGTGTGGAATTGTTGGTGTGACTGGGACTAAAAATAGTCTGTCAATCTTAATCAATGGATTAAAACGACTGGAATATCGTGGGTATGATTCAGCTGGGGTTTATGTGAATGATAATAATGGACATGATTATTTGGTCAAGCGTCCGGGACGGATTAGTAACCTTGAAGCAGCATTGACTGATGATGTTCATGGAGTGTCTGGAATCGGCCATACCCGTTGGGCAACTCATGGTGAACCAAGTGAAGCTAATGCTCATCCTCAATATTCATCAGACAAGCGCTTCTATCTTGTTCACAATGGTGTGATTGAAAACTATGCACAGTTAAAAACCAATTACCTTTCAGGTGTTCACTTTGCTAGTCAAACGGATACGGAAGTAATTGTCCAATTAGTAGATAAATTTGTGGTTGATGGCCACTTGACTACTAAGGAAGCCTTATTAAAGGTTCTCAAGTTGATCAGCCCTGATTCTTCATACGCCTTTGTTTTAATGGATAAGGAACAACCTGATACTTTGTTTGTTGCCAAAAACAAGAGTCCATTATTGGTTGGTGTTGCTGACGGGTATAACATGGTTGGTTCAGATGCCACTTCTATGCTGAAACAAACGAACGAATTCTTGGAATTGGATGACCATGAATTAGTCATTGTTAAGCCTGACTCAATTGAGATTGAAGACTTTGATGGTAACCAAAAGCACCGGGATACCTTCACCGTTGATATGGATCCCAATGCTGCCGATAAGGGTGCATATCCATACTACATGTTGAAAGAAATCGATGAACAACCAGCTGTTATGCGGAAGATTGTTCAAAAATACTTTGATGAAAACGGTCAGCCAAAGATCGATGAAGACCTGTTGAAGTCAATGGCCGCTGCTGATCACCTGTACATTGTCGGTGCCGGAACTAGTTACCATGCTGGTTTAATTGGTGCACGAATTTTTGAAAAGTTAGTCGGTGTACCAACTTCTGTTCATATTTCATCAGAATTTGCTTACGAACAACCATTACTATCCAAAAAGCCATTCTTTATCTTCTTGAGTCAGAGTGGTGAAACGGCCGATAGTCGTGAAGTATTGGTTCACGTAAATGAAAACAAGTGGCCAAGTTTGACCATTACTAATGTTGACAAGTCGACGCTATCTCGTGAAGCGACATTTACTGAATTACTTTATGCGGGTCCTGAAATTGCGGTAGCCTCAACCAAGGCTTACACTGCTCAAATTGCGGTCGAAGCTGTTTTAGCTAAAGCCCTTGGGGAATACATGGACAAACCGGCTGCTCGTGAATTTGATGTTAAGCACCAATTAGGTTTGGTCGCTAATGGTATGCAGTCATTAACTGACAGCAAAGGGATCATGAAAGACTTGTCTGATAAGTACCTTTCTAAGACACGGAATGCCTTTTACATTGGTCGGGGAATTGACTGGTCCGTTTCACTAGAGGCAGCACTAAAGCTGAAGGAAATCTCGTATGTCCAAGCTGAAGGATTTGCTTCTGGGGAATTGAAACACGGTACGATTGCCTTAATTGAAAAGGGTACTCCAGTGATCGGCATTATCACGCAAGATCGGACTGCTGGATTAACACGGAGTAACTTGGAAGAAACTCAAGCTCGTGGATCCAACGCCCTGACGATTGTTTCACGGCATTTGGCTCAAGATGGTGATAACATCCTGTTACCAGATGTTGATGAACTGTTAACCCCATTGCTGAGTGTTGTACCAGCTCAATTATTGGCTTACTACACTAGTTTAGGGAAGGGACTGGATGTTGATAAACCACGGAACTTGGCTAAGTCAGTTACAGTTCAATAATCAGATTAGAGAAGTGCTGATAGACACTTCTCTTTTTTTAGTAATTTTTGTGAGCAAAAACTTGCAATATTAATGAAATTGATTGGTAAATTATCGTAAAAACTCTTGACACCGGTATATGAAACCGCTATCATAATGTTTGTAAGGTATTTAAGTATTTACCTTCTAATCAATTCTCTTTCTCTCTTATGCCAATCATCGCCAACCTGGCGGTGATTTTTTTGTTAAAATATATAACGGAAAGGGAGCGGATAGATTGGAAGAACAACACGAAGTTTTAACATTAATTGAGGAAATTACTCGTAATGATGGTAGTAAATATTACGAAATTGGTAATATGGTTCAAAATGGGCGAGCAGAACTAGCTGCTGAACGAGGTTATATTAAGGAAGTTCGTATTCTCCAACTTAATATTCCGCATTCACGAAATGTTATTAAATATGAGCATTTTATCAACACTCATTATAAGATGCAGGATGAATCAATGGACCACTGGGAAGAATGGAAGCGAACCCCTGAAGCTGATGCCGTTGTCAAAGAAATTTTAAAAGAAAATCATATTGGATAATCAACCAAAACAGGAATGAGGAAGTGGTCATTAATCCTCATTCCTGTTATTTGTTTAAAAAATAGAATTAACCTAGACACTAAGCGTTTAAGTACCTAAAATAGGATGAGTAAACTTACTATTGGGGGATGCCGGGATGAAAAATGAAATTGACTTCAGCACACATCACCGAACAAAACACGTGACGGGGATTGACGGCCTACGAACAATTGCTGTAATTGCCGTAATTATTTACCACCTAGTTCCAAATCAGCTCGCAGGTGGTTATTTAGGTGTTCCCTTATTTCTGTTAATTTCTGGTTATTTTATTAGTTATCAGTTTAGTCGGCGGTTAAAATATCGACTACCAGTTCATTTAATGGCTTTTTATCAGCGTCGTTTTAAACGCCTTTATCCAGTCCTTATTGCGATGTTGTTAATGACGACCGCATATATGACTCTTTTTGCTAGGGAACTTTTGCATCAGATTCGCGTAATTGTGGTGACCAACCTTCTCTGGGTTTATAACTGGTGGGAAATCGGTCATGGTCAATCGTACTTTGATCAATTTGGTGGTCAGTCACCGTTTACCCATTTATGGACGTTGGGTGTAGAAGCTCAATTTTATTTGATTTTCCCATTGTTATTAATTGCCTTGTTTAAAGTCTTTAAACGTCAGGTAATCGTACGGCGGATCATTATGGGGTTGGCAATTTTGTCAGCAGTTGAGATGGCATTGTTGTACCAGCCTGATAATATCAACCGGATTTATTACGGAACTGATACCCGAGCCTTTTCTTTGTTACTAGGAGCTTGGTTAGGGTTGGCCTGGCCGTTAGATAACCTGAATGCGCATGCTCCACGACAAACTCAACAATTACTTGATGGGGTAGGCATTGTCGCCTTAATAGTAACGATCATTAGCTTCTTTGTTGCTAATGGTCAAGCTAGTTCGACTTATCATGGTGCAATGTTTGCCTATAGTTTTGTGGGGATGATTTGGTTAGCGACGATCCTTCATCCGGCTGGGCATATGAACCAGTGGTTGACTAATCCAGTTTTCACTTGGTTTGGTCAACGCTCATATGGCATTTATGTTTATCAGCTGCCCGTAATGATTTTTTACGAACGTGCAATCAAGGTCGGCTACCATCCTGTTATCTCGGCAATTGAAGAAGTAGCGCTGATTTTAATAATTTCCGAGTTATCATACCAGTTGATTGAGCGGCCAATTGCCCGTATCCACTGGAATGATTGGTTAGTAGTTGTCAAGAATCGGCTGAGGGTTCCACCTTTCCATTGGTTGGCATGGCTAACGACTGTCCTGACGATTGCGGTTACTGCTACAGCAATCACTGGCTTGTGTTTGCCTGATCGGGCACCGAAGCCTACGGCCGTCCAAAAGAAGATTGAACATAATGCGGATAAAACGAAGGACCACAATCAACAGCTTGCTAAGGGGAAAGACGTCAAAACAGCAGATGTCAGCACTATTCAAAAGCAGTTTACCTTGACCAAACGTGAAGCTCGCCAAGCGCGTACGTTAGAAGTGACAGCGGTTGGTGATTCGGTGATGGAAGATGCTGCTGATAGTATTCAAAAGATCATTCCGCATGCATATGTGGACGCACAAGTTGGTCGACAAGGGAGTGCTACTCCGGCGGTTTTAAAGAAATTAAAGAGTAGTGGTAACCTTCATAAAATTGTCATATTAAACCTGGGTAATAATGGGCCCATGACTAAGCAGACTAGCGATCAGATTCTTGATGCTATTGGGAGCGGCCATCAGATTTATTGGGTAACGGCTCACGTCCCAACTAAGACCTGGCAACAGCAAGTCAATCGCCAAATAAGGGACTTAGCTAAACACCACACGAACGTTCATGTTGTTGACTGGTATACTGCTAGCCAAGGACACGATGATTGGTTTGCTAAAGATCATGTTCATATGGATCAAGAGGGAAATGTTCACTATGCTCGACTGATTGTCAAAACTATTTTGAAAGATCAGCATTAGGGGGGCACAGTTGTGATGAAAACTGATGAAGAACTTCTGGATCAAGCAATCGACCTTTACCTGTCAGCACTGAAGGGATTAGGAAGTTTTGTGTCGCAGCCTTCTGCTGAGTATCATTTGTCATTTGAACAGTATTTAATCCTGCGAACTATTGTTAATCATCCAAAAGTGAAATTGATGGATATTGCCCACGAGCGACATGTAACCAGGAGTGCGGTGTCGCGCCAACTCAAAATTCTCTTAAAGAATGGTTATGTAAAGCAAACTGCTGATCCAGCAGACCACCGGAAAATGTTTTTAACGAGTACGGAAAAGGGAACCACCGTTGAAAAGAAGGTTCGTCGATTGGTGGTGCGGCGCTTTTCATCATGGCTAAATACCTTTGGTCAAGAGCGGGGAGCACAATTATTAGCCTTGCTAGCCGATTTTGATCAACAGATTGTTCAAGCCAACAATAATGACTGAAGGGAGTTATTAGAATAATGATTAAGATGATCGCTTTAGATTTAGACAATACCTTATTGAACAGCAACAAAGAGATCAGCTCACGTAATGAACAAGTTCTTAAAAAATTACATTCCCAGGGGATTCATGTGGTGTTATGTACTGGCCGACCAATTAATGCGATCTGGCCATTAATTGAACAACTTGGACTGACCCAGCCGAATGACTATACGATTACCTTTAATGGGGGTCTGGTAATTAATAATGTAACGAAGGAACACCTATTTGAACTAGGAATGAGTCGCCAGGATCTTCAGCCATTATTTGATTATGTCCATCGTCACCAGATCCCATTAGACGCATTGGACTTTGAACGGGTATATGAATTGACTGATCAGCCGCGGTCCATTTATAAGACAGTTTTGAAAAATATTGAATTTACGGACTCGACCACTGCTGACTTACCAAACCATACTTTCAGTAAAGCGGTAATGGCTATTCCAGCTGACCAGCTTAGTACCATTATTAAGCACCTACCAGAAAAACTATTGCGTCATTACCATGCGGTGCAATCACAGCCAATGATTATGGAATTTCTTCCAAAAAAGGTGAATAAAGCAGTTGGGCTAAAGGCCCTCCTGAATCACTTTAACCTGACCTTTGATAACTTGATGACCTTTGGGGATGCCGACAATGATCTTGAAATGATTGAGGCTGCCGCCCAGGGAATTGTGATGGCGAATGGGTTGCCGGAAGTCAAAAAAGCAGCCACAGCGATTACCGATTCCAATGATCAGGATGGAGTAGCCACGTATTGTGAGCATTTCTTTGCAACATTATTGTAATAAAAGTACGGTTTAAGTATTAAAAAAGCACTAAATTAAGGTGGATAACAACTTAATTTAGTGCTTTTTGACGTTCATTAACCGGCTAAAAGATTGTTTTTAGGCTTTGTTAAAATCGATTCAATGTTGATAGAACGGGGAATCATTATTGATTGTTCAGCTAAGCACAAAACATGTTTCGACAAATTTACAATCATTTACCAATTTGCCCAGAATCGCAAGGTTGTTGTCATCTGCTTGTAATATGGACCGTGTACTATAAGCACTGTTGAATATGAAGAACGAAACAAAGGATGGTTTATATTTATGATTTCTAAGAAGAACTTTGCTAAAGTGTCAGCCGCTGTGCTTGGTGCTGTTGCATTGGGAACAGCTGCCAATGTTGTTTCTGCTAATGCGGACACTGTCTACACGGTTAAGAGTGGCGACACACTTTCAAGTATTTCTTTCAAGTTTAATAAAGATAACAGCCTCGTAAATAAGATCGCTCAAAAGAATAACATTAGCGACATCAACAAAATTTATGTTGGAGAAAAATTGCTAATTAAGAGTGATGGTGAGATCCAACCGGTTTCAGACCAAAATAGTAATAATGGTAGCAAAACCAATAGTAACAATAATAGTCAAGCGGCAAGTACTAATTTGAGCAGTCAAGAACAAGCTGCAAAGGATTGGATTGCTTACCATGAATCTCGTGGCCAATACAATGTTACCAATGGTCAATACATTGGGAAGTATCAACTCTCTGCTTCTTACTTAAATGGTGATTACTCCCCTGCTAACCAAGAACGGGTAGCAGATCAATACGTTGCTAGTCGTTACGGTTCTTGGGTAAATGCCCAACAACACTGGATGGCTAACGGTTGGTACTAGGATTAATATGATCAGAAGATAGAAAATGCAATAAGGGATCGTTAGTGTCCACGAATAGTACACTAGCGGTCTTTTTTGTATTTACTGCTTAGGGAAATTATCATCATTGATGCGTTTTAGTGGTAACTAGGAGCTAGTATGATACAATAATACTGTTCCGTTTTGGGGATGTTTTTTGGATTCGACAGGTATAGGTCGAGTTTCAATTGCGTTTCGAAGGTTGCGACTTCGTAAAAACGCTCAGTTTTAAATTATAACTGCAAACAATAATTCAAACGCTTACGCATACGCTGCCTAACAAGTAGCGCGCGTAGATCCAAGTCGGGTTCGTCCATGATGCGACTTTGGGTTTCATATTTAGTGGACTACGCTTCTTGTTCCCGTTTGAAATAGGAAGAAGAGATTCATCAAGCTAGCTAATCATGGTTGCCTTGCTCAACGGCGTTTTGGTTAGTGAACTTCAAATAGCTGAGCTACGAACGTAGAGATTGAAATGGCGATATGCTTGGACACGGGTTCGACTCCCGTCATCTCCATATTGTTTAAGTTGTCTTTATACCTTAATGTAT
>SKER01000902.1_pt1 | contig 28972 bp, 23 predicted proteins | sample 4826961 | NCBI WGS metagenome assembly SKER01 (sample SAMN11008804, study PRJNA524170) | human gut metagenome | biome: Human fecal sample; material: Feces; isolation source: fecal sample from pouch patient p47 | host: Homo sapiens | place: Israel: Tel-Aviv | collected 2016-11-16 | reverse complement strand
TCCATACTTTTTACTTAAATATGTCGATCTTTTATTTTCAATAGTCCATTCTTTATAAATATTCAATTTATCTTTTTTAGTTAATTTAGACATAGTAAAACCCCCGAAATCCGTGTCCGAATTTCGGGGGTCACTACAGTTCTTTTTCTTAATTGAACGGCTTTTTTCTTTAAATCCAAACTATTCATTAAAAACACCTCAATTTATTTTTTGCTTGTAAATGCTTACAAAATGAGGGTATCATGTTTGTGGTTAACATAACTTATTAATTTAGTTAGTTTAGTTTAAATTAGTAATTTTATTAAGAAAGAAAAGCAACTATGAAATTAAAAATGAGTGATATTGCCAAGGAAGCCGGTGTGTCAAAAGCAGCTGTATCTTTTGCATTGAATGGAAAACCTGGTGTAAGTGAAGAAACGCGGAAGCATATTTTTAAGGTAATAGAAGAAATGGGATATGAACCACTTAGAAAGCATAAAAAGGGTGGTGTGAGAAAGCTAACTAGTATTAGTTTAGTAATTATCAAAGATACGGCAGGGATGATGAGTCGTAGTTATGCTAGTCTGCCATTTTTTGATTCGTTAGTATCGCATTTGTCTGACAATGTTGGTGGTTTTGGCGGTGAAGTTCAGATTATTACTTTAAATATTCGTAATTTAAAAAATGATCTTGAAGAAAATGATGCGCTCAAAAAAAGTAAAGCTGCGATAGTTCTTGCGACAGATTTAAATAAAAAGCAGGTGCTTTTCCTTAACTCAAAGATTAAAAATGCTATTTTTATCGATAATTATTTTGAGGATGTTGATGCGGATTTTGTTTCGATTGATAACTATCAAGGTGGATATAATGCTGGAAAATTCATTGTTGATAGTGGTTATACCGAAATCGGCTATGTAGCTTCTAACCGGATAATTACTAATTTTCTAAAGCGAAGAGAAGGATTTAGAGCAGCCTTAAAAGAGAAGAATATTGAAGTTCCTAGTGATTTTGTTTTTAGTCTGAATCCAACTGAGTTAAAAGGAACTCTGCCTGAGTTTTTCTATTCTGGTCAAGAATATCCACATGCAATCTTTTGCGAAGATGATTATATGGCCTTGCGGTTAGTTAAGGAATTAACCAGAATCGGAACTAAAATTCCTGAAAAAGTAGCAATTATGGGATTTGACGATATTTTTGAAGACACAATGATTAATCCAGAACTAACAACAATTCATGTACCGATTGAACAGATCGTAAGGCAAGCAATTAATCAGTTGCAGGAAAAAGTCAGCAATTCAAGTTGGCTTAGTCAAAAGAGCTTCGTGTCGACAAAATTAATTGTTAGAGAATCTTTGAAATAGTTTAGTTAAGTTTAATTAAGTAAATTGGCTATTGATGAGTCACTAAATTATAGTTATCTTTTAGTTGTAAGCGAATACAAAAACTAAGAGGTAATAGATTATGACTAATAAAAATAGTTTGAGCCAAATTAAACTTGGTTTTGCGCCAACTAGAAGAAATATCTTTTCCGCCACTGCTGCAATTGAGTTTGCTAATAAGACGCGTGAAAAGTTAGATAAACTAGGCGTTAATTATGTTGACATCAAAGACATAAATGATGACGGACTTCTTTACGATGATGAAGGATTAGAAAAAATTACTGAAAAGTTTAAAGAAGCAAAGATTGACGGTTTATTTATTGCTAACGAAAACTTTGGTACTGAATATGAAGTTACTAGATTAGCTGCTAAATTAAACGTTCCAGTATTACTATGGGGACCAAGAGATGAAGCGCCTGCTCCTGATGGTTCAAGAAGACGGGATACACAATGCGGTTTATTTGCGATTGGTAAAGTTTTACGTCACTTCAATGTTCCATTTACTTATATTAGAAATAGTGATATTGATGATCCGTCATTCAGTCGTGGAGTAATCGATTTTATCAAGGTATGTAATGTGGTTAAGACTTTTAAACATACTCGAATTTTACAAATTGGAACTCGTCCATTTGATTTTTGGTCAGTAATTGTCAACGAAGGTGAATTACTTGAAAAATTTGGTATCCAACTTTCTCCAATTCCGCTGGGCGAATTAACTTCCTATATGTATAAGTTAATTGATGAGAAAGATCCACGAATTGAAGAAACAAAAGATGTTTACCGTAAATGGGCTGATATTAAGATTAAGGATGAAGATTTCACTAAAGTAGCTGCCTTGAAGTTGGCAATGCAAGATAAGTTGAGAGAATATGGCTGCAACGCCGGCACAATTCAATGCTGGACTGAATTACAGCGTGAAATTGGTATTTTACCTTATGCTTCTGAAGCACTTCTTCAAACCGAGGGAATGCCAGTAACTTGTGAAACTGATATTAATGGTGCAATTTCAGAGATATTAGCAGAAAGTGCAACTTTAGGCAATGAGAGAGCATTGTTTGCGGATGTTAACTGTCGTCATCCTGAAAATGAAAATGGTGAATTGTTACAGCATTTAGGAACCTTTGCTTTTCAAACTGCTAAGAATCGCCCAGTTTTACCACCTTCACACTTTGTCTTTGATTATCCTGGATCAGCTGCTTTCGAAGTTAAGGATGGAACTTACACTTTAGTTAGATTTGATGGCGATCATGGTAAGTACTCAATGTTAATTGGTAATGCTAAGACTTGTGATGGCCCATATGAACAGGGAACTTACGCATGGTTTGAGTTTAAAGACTTGAATAGATTTGAAGCTAAGTATGTTTATGGACCTTATATTCACCATATGGCTGGCGTTCGTGCTGACGTTGTACCAATTTTAGCTGAGGCATGTAAGTATATTAATGTAAAATCAGATTATTATGATCCAATTAAGGACAAGGTTGCAGCTTATTGGTATGGTGATTTAGATACTATTTTGGATGATGATCAAAAATAGTAGCCTAGTGATGAGTATTTCATTTGGAGGAAAATAAAATGGATGTTGTTCATAATTCTAAGTTGAGAAATTCAGTTCAAAAATTTATAGCAGATTTTCAGGCTAATCGTTATTTGCAATCAATTACAAAAGGATTAGCAGCAACGATGCCAATAATGATTATCGGTTCATTCGCCGAATTATTAGCAGATATGCAACTAGGCGACTACCAAAAATGGATAGCGCCAATAAAGGCATACTTGGAAATACCAGTTAATTTTACTATTAATATTGTTGCCATTTATGCGGTTTGCGGAATTGCATATTCATTAGCAAAATCATTTGAAAAAAATGGATTGCAAGCAGCCATAATTGCATTACTTTCTTTCTTAATTATTACTCCAATGGGCAATTTTAAATTAGGGAAAAATATGGTTCAAGCAATTCCTGTACAATGGTTAGGAGCTCAGGGACTATTTGCTGCTATTATTATTGGTGTTTTAGCAACAAGATTGTATATCTTTATTGTAAATAAACATTGGACTATCAAAATGCCAGCAGGTGTCCCTCCAATGATAGCTGATTCTTTTGCGGCTTTGATACCTGCTGTAATTGTCGCAATTATCTTTACGGTTATTTCAGCTACTTTTTCCAAGACATCACTTGGAAGCTTACATCAAGCAGTTTATAGTTTGATTCAGGAACCGTTAACTCATTTAGGAAATACTTTACCATCGCTTTTACTTGCTGTTTTTTTGATGCAGCTATTATGGGTATGTGGTATTCACGGTGCAATGGTAGTTATGTCTGTGATGTCGCCTATCTGGAGTGTAATGGCCTTAGAAAATTTAAAAGCTTTTAAAGCTGGAACTATTCGTCCTAATATAATTGATGGGTTAGCAGGTTATGCTATGTTAGCCCCGATGTTAGGATTAGTTATTTGTCTATTACTTTTCTGTCATTCTAAACAACTTAAAACAATTGGTAAGCTTGGAGCTCCAGCTGCATTATTTGGAATTCATGAACCTCTTATTTTCGGGCTACCAATTGTATTGAATCCATACCTCGCTATTCCTTATATTTTTACACCTTTAATTTGTATAATAATAGCCTACTTTTGTGTAAAAACAGGCATTATACCTGTTGGCTATGGTATTCAGGTCCCATTTGGTACTCCAATTTTCTTAAATGGATTACTTGCAGGAAGTTGGAAATTTGGCGCATTGCAAGTTCTTGAAATTCCGGTATGTGTTCTTACGTATTATCCTTTTGTCAAAGCATTAGATAAACAAAAGTTAAAAGAAGAAAAAGAAGCAGAAAATAAGAAGTAGGAGAAGATAAAAAATGAAATACTTTAAGAAAAATATTGGAGAAAATGGAGCAGAAGCAACATTCTATTTGCAAGAGTCAAATAAAGAAATTGATATTAATCGTAAATCGCCAGTAATGATTGTTGTTCCAGGAGGAGCATATATGTGGACGTCTTGGCGAGAAGAAGAACCAATTGCTCTTGAATTTCTCGGGAAGGGTTTTTCATGTATTGTAGCCCAGTATGCGACTGAAGGTTTAAGCTTTTATGATGGCAAACATGATTATAGTAAAGATCCGATTTCTGCTTTCCCTAATCCGTTAGTAGATTTAGCCAAGATTGTAGCTTATGTGAGAGAGAATGCAGAAGAATGGAATTTGGATAGCGATAGTATCAATGTAATTGGTTTTTCAGCCGGTGGCAATTTAACAGCTCAATTAGGAGTCTACTGGAATACTGATTGGCTTGAAAAATTAGTTAAGAAGCCAAGGAAAGAATATCAACCAAATTCAATTTGTCTGGCATATGGTGCTCCACATATGGCTAAATCTCCTGAAAAAGATCGCTACAAACAAACTAAGAAATTGTCTGGTCCTAATATGGTTGATTATGCAACTTTAGGAAATGATCAATCAAAAGAAAGAATAAGGCTTGTGAATATGACAGAAGCTGTTTCTACTGATGTACCACCAGCTTTTATCTGGCATACTATGGAAGATCCTTATGTTCCAGTAGCAAGCGCTCTTAATTTTGCAAGTCAATTAGAAGAAAAAATGGTGCCTTTTGAACTTCATATTTATCAAAAGGGAAAACATGGCTTAGCTTTAGCAGATTTAAGAACTGATAGTAAAAAAGATCGAAGTCAAAGCAATGAACAAGCTGCGACCTGGAAGAGATTATATTTAGGCTGGTTAAAAGAAAAATGGGTTAATTAACTTATTCTAAAATGGGAGAAAAGTATGCTGACAACAAAAGGAAAATACTTATATAAAGATGGCAAAAAATTCTTTTATTTAGCAGATACTTGCTGGGGTGCATTTACAAGTATTGAAATGCCAGATTGGCGCTATTATCTTGATACTAGAAAAGCAGAAGGATTTAACACGATTCAAATCAATATTTTAAGACAGTGGGATTCAAGCAAGCCTTTAGCAGGAAGAGAACCATTTGCAATTAAAGAGCATGAAGATGGTTCATATGAATATGACTTTACTAAAATAAATGAAAGTTATTTTGATAACGCAGTTAAGATGCTTGAAGAAATGCAAAAAAGAGATATGGTGCCAGCTTTAGTTTTACTCTGGAGTAACTTTATTCCAGATAATTGGATTGCAAGTTATCATGCTGCTAAAAACAACCTTATGCCTTTTGATCAAATCAAACCATATGTAACTTATGTGGTAAATAAATTCAAGAAATTTCATCCTATTTGGTTTGTTAGTGGGGATGTTGGTTTTACTGATAATGAAAAACAAGACCGTAAAAAGGCAATTAAATATTATCGTGAAGTTTTAAATACTGCTAAAGTAATTGACCCAGAAGGCATATATACCTTTCATATTAATGGCGAAAGTCATGATTTACCTGAAGAATTTGTTAATCAAGTTAGCTTTTATAGTTACCAATCTGGTCATGGATACGCTGGTCAAAAGACTGCATATACTATTCCTTTAACCTTACGTGAGAAACAGAAGTATGATGGACCAATTATAGATACAGAATTATGCTATGAAGGCTTAACTCAAATGCATTCGCCTGAGCCTAAAAGATACAGTGCATTTGATGTACGAAAAGCTGCTTGGCGGGCTGTCTTATCAGGCGCTGATGCAGGTTTAGGCTATGGTAGTTTTGGAATTTGGCCATGGAAAGATATTAGCCATCCCGAGCAAGAACTAGAACAGAACTTTAATGTGCAGCTTGTTCCCTATGACTGGCGCACTTGTTTAACATTCCGCGGTGCAAAAGACTTAGGATTTCTGAAGAGTATTTTAGATGGATATGCTCTAAATGGAGTGAATTCGTTAAATGATAGTGAAGACGATGCTATTAGAGCAGCTGAAAGTGAGAATTATGTACTAATTTATTTACCAACGGCTGGTACTTTAGACTTTAGTAAGTTTGGATTTAATGTTAATGAGTGTAAAGTAATTGACTTACAAAAAAGAACTATTTTAGAAGGAAAAGTTGAAAATAATACCCTTCAGATGCTGCCGATATTAGAAGATGAGTTAGTAATTATAAGCAAGAAGCACTAAATTAAGCTAAACTAATTTGAATGTTATTGCAATCGCTTACAACGAGTGCTATATTTATAATTGAAATAAGAAATCGGATTGGTACATTGAGTTGGCAAGACCAAATAAATCTAAATTGTTTTAAATTAGGTTTATTGTGTCTTGCCATTTTTTATTGAAAGGTAAATTTTATGCTTCTAATTAAGAGAGTTCTTAACAATAACGCAGTTGTTGCGACAGATAAACATAAGCAGACATTGGTCGCTTTAGGAAACGGAATTGCTTTTCATAAAAAGGCAGGAGAAATCATTTCTGAAGATAAGGTTGAAAAAATATTTTATCCCCAGAATGAAAAAGATACTAACTCAATGAGTGAAATGCTGGCAAGCATTGATCCAAAGTATATTGAACTATCCGATCAAATTATTTCGGAGACAATTGCGAGCTCAGGCAAAAAGTTGAGTGATGATATTTATTTATCATTACCGGATCATTTGCAGTTTGCAGTTGAAAGATTAAAAAAGGGGATGCCGATTCAGAACCGTTTAACTATTGAAACGATGCAAACATATCCGGATGAATTTCAATTAGGAAAACGTGTCTTACGTTATTTAGAAAAAACAGAAAACCTTAAATTTCCAGAAGATGAAGCTACCAATATAGCAATGCACTTGATTACTGCCGAGGAAGGAAATTCACTTGAACATACTGCAGGAACAATTGAACTAATTAATCGATTTTTAGAAATCATTAGCGAAATGCTAAAGATGGAAATTAATTCAAAATCAGTTGCTTATTATCGTTTAGTGACGCATTTAAAGTTCTTTGCTCAGAGAATTTCTAAAAAACAGACGCAAGAAGCTAATGTAGATCCAGAACTCTATAACATGGTTATTCATCGCTACCATAAAGAATATTTAATTTCTCAACGTATTGCGGGAATTGTAATGCAAAAATTCAATTATAAAGTATCGCAAGATGAAATTATGTATTTAACCATTCATATTCATCATATTGCAGTGGCAGATAGGTAGTAAAAATGAATAGTAATTATCAAGAGGTAGCAAAGAAAATCTTAGTAGCTGTTGGCGGAGCTGAAAACATTGACGAAGTTTTCAATTGTATTGCTCGATTAAGATTTTATTTAAAAGATTCAAATAAAATAAATTATCAAGAATTAGAGTTAATTCCAGAAGTTTCAGAAAGCAAGTTTGAAGATGGACAACTACAAATCCTTTTAGGACAAGATGTTGAAAAATATTATCAAGTATTAATTAACTTGATGAAACAAACTGATGCAAATAGAGGAGTGAAAAAAATGTCTAAGGCTGATGAGAAAAATAAAAAACTAGCTGAACAAATAGTAAAACTAGTTGGTGGAAAGGATAATGTAATTAGTTTAGTTCACTGTGTAACTAGATTGCGTTTTAAGTTAAAGGATGAAAAGAAGGCCAATGATGATGCAATCAAACAATTAAAAGGCGTCATGGGTGTTGCACATGCAGGTGGTCAATATCAGGTTATTATTGGAAACAATGTCGCTGATGTTTATGATCAAGTGATGCCGCTTTTAGGCTTGAGTAGTGAAGAAGAAGTAACTACTGATGATGAGAAAGATGGAAATATTTTTAGTAGACTAGTTGCTTTGATTTCTTCATTATTCATGCCATTGCTAGGTGTCATGACCGGTGCCGGTATGTTGAAAGGACTCTTGGTTTTACTTAATGTTTTAGGTTGGGTAAAACAAGGTACAGGTACTTACATGATTTGGAATGCAGCAGCTGATTCTTTGTTCTACTTCTTACCAGTTTTGTTAGGCTTTTCTGCTGCTAAAACATTCCATGTTAATAAGTATTTAGGTGCTGTCACTGGTGGAGCATTAGTCTATCCAACAATGGTTGCAGCAGCTACAGCTCACAAAGCAATTACTTTCTTTGGACTTCCAGTCAACCTGATGAATTATAGTCAAACAATGTTACCAATTGTATTTGCAATTTGGGGAATGTCATGGTTTGAAAAAGGTACTAAGAAAGTTGTACCAAAGGTGGTACAAAACTTATTTGTTCCTCTTTTAGACTTAATGGTAATTGTTCCTTTAACTTACTTAATTGTTGGACCAGTTATGCAAACCCTTAGTCAATGGCTATCAAGTGCAAGTCTTTGGCTATATGGATTAGTTCCTGTAGTAGCAGGATTTGTAATCGGTGGCATTTGGCAAGCAGCTGTTATTGTAGGTTTACACTGGGCATTTATTCCGGTATTAATGAATAATTTAATGACAAATCATTTTGACCCAATTAACGGTATTATGTACTGTACCTTGTTTGGGCAAGTTGGAGCAGCTTTAGCAATGGGACTTAAAGCAAAAGATAAGAACTTTAAAGAAATTGCTATCCCTGCAGCTGTATCTGGTTTCTTTGGTGTTACAGAACCAATTATTTATGGTGTAACCTTACCACATAAGAAATCATTTGTATTTGCTTCAATTGGATCAGCCTTTGGTGGCGCAATAGCAGCTGCCTTTCATGCAGGTATGTATACAATGCCTGGTGGCGGTATTTTCGGTATTCCAGCCTTTATTAATCCAAAAGGAATTGATGCATCATTTATCGCATTTGTAATCTCATTAATTGTAGCTTTTGCATTAGCCTTTATTTTGACATTTATTTGGGGTGATAAAGTTGTACCAGCTACTCCAAAGAAAAAATTCGATGTTAAAAAAGTTGAATTTAAAGATCAAGGAATTGCTGCTCCAATTCAAGGTACTGCTGTTGAATTACTGATTCATTTAGGTATTAATACTGTTAACTTGAAGGGTAAGTATTTTGATGCAAAAGTGGCTGCTGGTCAAAAAGTTAAACAAGGTGATCTACTTGAGACCTTTGACGTAGATCAAATTAAAGCCGCTGGGTACGACACGGTTGTTCCAATTATCGTTACTAATACCAATAATTTTGATGATATTATTGTTGAAAAGAAAGATGGCGATTCAGTTAAATTTGGCGATCAAATATTGATGGCTACAGTTGACCAAGAAGTAGAAATTCCTGTTAATGCAACTCAAGCATAGGAGGGTAGATCTATGAAATATTTTAAGAAAAATATTGAAGAAAATGGAGCAGAAGCGACTTTTTATTTGCAAGAGCCAAATAAAGAAATTGATATCAAGCGCAAATCGCCAGTAATGATTGTTGTTCCGGGTGGAGCATATATGTGGACGTCCTGGCGCGAAGAAGAACCTATTGCTCTTGAATTTTTAGGAAAAGGATTTTCATGCGTTGTGGCCCAATATGCAACTGAGGGCTTAAGCTTTTATGATGGAAAACATGATTATAGTAAAGAACCTGTCTCTGCTTTCCCTAATCCTTTAGTAGATCTGGCCAAGATTGTAGCGTATGTGAGAGAGAATGCAGAAAAGTGGGATTTAGACTGTAACAGTATAAATGTAATTGGATTTTCGGCTGGTGGAAATTTAACGGCGCAATTAGGAGTTTACTGGAATACTGATTGGCTTGAAAAGTTAGTCGAAAAACCAAGAAAAGAATATCAACCAAATTCGATTTGTCTATCCTATGGTGCTCCGCACATGGCACAAGCGCCTGAAAAAGATCGCTACAAGCAAACTAAGAAAATGGCTGGTCCTAATATGATTGACTATGCAACTTTAGGAAATGATCAATCAGAAGAGCGAGTACGCTTAGTTAATATGATTGATACAGTATCTAAGGATGTACCACCAACTTTTATTTGGCACACAATGGAAGATCCTTATGTTCCAGTAGCTAGTGCGCTGCATTTTGCAAGTCAATTAGAAGAAAAGATGGTGCCTTTTGAGCTTCATATTTATCAAAAGGGAAAGCATGGTTTAGCTTTGGCAGATTTGAGAACGGATAGCAAAAAAGATCGAACTCAAAGTAATGAACAAGCTGCAACCTGGAAGAGATTATATTTAGGTTGGTTAAAAGAAAATGGGTTGATTAATTTGTTTTAGAAAAAAAGTTTGGCAAGACGAGCCAAACTTTTTTTATTAGGAGAAGATAAAAATGAAGATTACTAATATTTTAATTAATCAAATGGTCGAGCCTTTAGGATTTAAGTTAGATAATTTTCAAGTAACTTTTGCAATTGAAAATCTAAGTATAAATGATTTTTCAAAAGTATATAAAAAAATCAAAATATTTGAGTCTGAAAGTAAGAAAGTTATCTATTTAGTTGATTATGAACAGTATGAAAATAATCAATTTAATGTAAGAGTTAAATTACAAGCTCGTACTAAGTATATTGTTGAAATTGGTATTAAAGCTCTGAATCAAGAAACCAAAGCAAGTACTTTCTTTGAAACAGGAAAATTAGATGAACCATATATAGGAAAATGGATAGCTAATTCTGATAAAAATATATCTAATACTCTATTTTGTAAAAAGTTTCAGAGAAAAAATGTAAGAGTAAAAAGAGCTAGATTATATGCGAGTGGATTAGGTTTATATGAAGCTTATTTAAATCATCAAAAGATTGGAAATGAATATCTAGCTCCAGGTTTTACTAACTATCGGGATTGGATTCAAGTTCAAACTTATGATGTAACTTCTTTAATGCAGGAAAATTTAAAATTTGAATTACTCTTTTCAGTAGGTGATGGATGGTATAAAGGACGACTAGGTTTTGATGGTGGAAAGACCAACATATTTGGTGATCAGCAAATGATCATTGCTGAATTGTATCTTGACTATGAAGATGGAAGTAAAGAAGTAATTAAAACGGATTCTAGCTGGTGTACATCAGAAGGAAAGATTACTAAGGCTGAGATTTATTATGGCGAAGACTTTGATGAAAATAAGAAAGTAGACTCTTGGCAACGAGCTATTGAACTAGAAAAAAATACCGATCAATTAACAGATAGACTTAGTTTACCAATTATTATTCATGAAAAATTACCAGTGAAAAAAATAATTAAAACTCCAAAAAACGAAATTGTTTTAGATTTTGGACAAAATCATGCTGGCTGGCCTAGTTTCTTTAATACAGCTCCTAAAGGGAAAAAAGTTACACTAACTATGGGCGAAATTCTGCAAGATGGTAACTTCTATAAAGATAATTTGCGTAAAGCAAGAGCTTCGTTTACCTATATTTCAAACGGAGAGGAAAAATGGATTCGACCTCATTTTACTTATTTTGGCTTTAGATGTGTAAAAGTGGAGGGTATAGATAATGTAAAGAAAGAAAACTTTGAGTCTTTAGTTCTTTATTCTAATTTATTGCAGACTGGCGAGATTGAGACCAATAACGAACAAGTAAATAAACTATTTAATAATGTCTTATGGGGACAAAAGAGCAATTTCTTTGATGTTCCAACAGATTGCCCTCAACGTGATGAAAGGCTGGGCTGGACAGGAGATGCAGAGATTTTTGCAAAAACGGCATCTTTTAATATGAATTCATATGAATTTTTTAAGAAATATGCTTATGATATGAAACTAGCTCAAGAACAAAATAATGGTAAGCTTCCAATAGTTGTTCCTGATATCGGACTTAAATCATCCGGAATGGCTATTTGGAGTGATGCAGCGACTATAATTCCTTGGTTAGTTTATAGATTTTATGGTAATAAGGATATTCTTAAACAAAACTATGCTCAAATGAAGGCGTGGGTAAATTGGATAGGTGAAAATACTACTACAAAAGATATGTGGACTGGTGGGATGCAATTAGGAGATTGGCTTGCACTAGACAATGGAGATAGGCCTAATGGGAGAACCGACTCTAGTTTCTTAGCTACACTCTATTATTTGATTTCAACGCAGATTCTAGCAAACAGTGCTCAAGTATTGGAACGGACACAAGATCATGATTATTATGAAGACTTGGCTGAAAGAATTAAAGATAGATTGCGCAATAGATATGTTACAGGAGAAGGCAAGATTGCAATTAATACTCAAACAGCTTTAGCGTTAGCATTAAAGTTTAATTTGGTTTGGGGCAATCAGAAAAAACAAGTTACTAATGATTTGGTTGAGTTAATTAAGCTAGGTAATAACCACTTATCAACTGGATTTGTTGGAACACCATACTTATTACCAGCCTTATCTGATAATGGGAAACATGAAAAAGCTGTAGATTTGTTTTTAACTGATGATTTTCCTAGTTGGCTTTATGAAGTTAAAATGGGTGCAACTACGATGTGGGAGAGATGGAACTCAGTTTTGCCAGATGGTAGGATGAATCCAAAAGGTATGAATTCTCTTAATCACTATAGCTTTGGTGCGGTTATGTCTTGGATGTATGAATATGTAGTTGGATTTAGAAAATTTGATCCTGGTTTTAGAAATGTAACTTTTGCTCCATTATTTGATTATCGGTTAAAAAGCGTCAAAGCCTCATTAAAAACTTCATATGGAAAAATTAATATAAATTATGAACTTGAAACAAATAAAGAACATAAAATCAAATTAGAGATAGATATTCCATTTGGAATGAATGTAAAGATAATTTTACCTCGAAGTAAGAACGCATTAATAAATATAAATGGTCAAGAAATGAAGGGAAACATAATATTAAAAGGAGGAGAATATCATATTAGCTACATTCCAATCCAGTCTTATGTGAAAGGGTATGAATTATCTACTTCGGTTTCTATGATTCTAGAGAATCGAAGCTTAGTTCATCAAATAGATAGTATTGATAAAACCATTTTAGAGAAGATAAAACGTCCTGGAAATATAAGAGATATGTTTATTGATAAACCCCTGATGGATTTGCTGAAACATTATCATATATCAAAAGAAATTTCAGAAAAGATAGAAAAAATTTTAAAGCAAGAAACTCTATATTAAGAAATAAGACCTAGCAAGTTGCCAGGTCTTATTTTGTTGATTCTCTTTTTACAACCTTAATGTCTATCAAACTATTTTCTGTACTTTTTTCGCCCTGGATCATTTCTAGCAATCTCTTAGCAGCTGTTTTTCCGATTAATTCAGGTTGCTGATCGATAGTTGAGAGAGTAGGAGTGGTAAATTCAGATAGTTCATTATTGTCATATCCAACTAACTGAAAATCTTCTGGAACTTTAAGTTTTCTTTTTTTAGCAAGCTTTAAAATATGTGCAGCGTAAATATCATTGACTGTAATGATTGCGTCGTAATATGAGATTTTTTTAAGCGCATTTTTAGCTCCAATATCGTAGGTATCATCTTCATTTATTTCTTGCAGAGTATAATCTATCTGCTTTTCATTTAATTCTTTGATAATACTGGAAATTCGCTCATTAACAGTAGACAAATTTAAAGGAAAGTGCTGAATCAAAACCTTTTTATTAGAGCTTCCAATTAAATGTACGCTTTCTTTTCCACCTTTAATATTATTTGAAACTATTCTAACAATATTGTCATCAATGTTTGCACTGTCGTACATTACAAATGGAATATGATAGTAATTTTGATGTAAATCAAAGGCTGAAGAAATGATACCATCAATATTATTTTGTAAGAAGTTATCAATTGCAGTTTGGTATTTTTGACTATCCGAGCCTACATTAAAAGAAACTAAACATGTATAACCAGCGGGTTGCAAGACAGATTGAACGCCATTTATTATACGTGCATAAAAAACGTTCTCAATAAAAGGAATAATAATTCCAATCATTTTTGAGCGCTTTTGATATAGAGTTCTAGCAACTTGATTAGGATGGTAATTAGTTTCATTGATTATTTTATTTACTTTTTCTTTGGTTGATGCACTTACTTTTCCAGAATTATTAATAATTCTAGAAACTGTAGCAACAGATACGTTAGCTAATTTAGCGATATCTCTGATTGTCGTCATTTAAAAATCCTTACTCTTAGTGTAACAGTTTACATAGCTATTATACCGTAAATAGATATTAATATTAGTTTAGCAGAAGTTAAGCAATTCACCATTGTAATGTAACCGGTTACATAATAAGGTGATGATGTAAGGAAAATAAGGAGGAAGAATTATGAATGTCGAGGAAATAAAGCGGTCAAATAAACATAATTGGAAATTAAAAGTAGGTATTTTGGGAATTTCACTATTTTTGCAAGTAGCTGGTTCTAATTTAGCGGCAATTCCTTTAATCGCAAAATCATTTCCAAATCAATCATTAACTTCAATTCAGGCATTATTCACTTTACCATCTTTTACTATCATGCTATTTATATTATTTAGTAATGCAGTGATCAAGTGGGTTGGAAAAAGAAATACCGTAATTATCGGAATGATAGCAACAATTATTGGCGGATTAATTCCATTTTTTATCAATAATTTTGCAATTATTGTAGCAAGTAGATTATTAGTTGGGGCAGGTATTGGATTATTTACTTCATTAGCAGTTTCTTTAATTGGTGATTGTTTTAGTGGAGAAGAGCAAAAGACATTGATTGGTATCCAAGGTGCTATGGGAACATTAGGTAATAGTTCAATGACTTTTGTTGCTGGACTTTTACTGGGCATCAAATGGCAGGCAACATTCTTGTATTTCTTAGTTATTATCCCATTCTTAATTCTATTCATGATGGGCTACACATCCAAGATGGAAAAAGAAACTACAATTGAAAAAAGTGGCTCAAAAAAGATAAACCAAACTAGCAAACATGCAAAAATTCCAGCAAGTATTTATGTTGCTTTTGTAATGCTGTTCTTATATTTCTCAGCATTTATGGTTGAAGCAACAGCATCAGCATTGGTTATTCAACAAAATCATTTAACCAATCAAGGAATGCTTTCCACTGAAATTGCTATTGCTGGATTAGCTGGAGCAGTAATTTCAATGGCGTATGCCCGTATTTTTAAAATTTTGAAGAATTTCACTCCAGTGGTTGCAGTAGCCTTAGGGTCTGTTGGTTTTATTGTATGTTCACAGGCAAGTAATATGACTATTTTCTTTATTGGCTTATTACTGATGATGATTTCTAGTTTAATTATTCCTTATGTTTATGACACTATTTTGAGCGAAATAGATAGTTCAATCAGCAATTTAATTATTTCAATTGCTCAAATTTGTAATAATTTAGGTGCATTTGCTTCTCCATATGTAATTGCACTTTTAAGTGGAATGACTGGTTTATCTACAGCAGTTGATCAAATGAGAATTAGTGCTGGTATTTTAGGAGTAATTGCAATTGTATTTGTAATAATTGCAATTTCTAGAAGTGGAAAGAAAGCATCAGCCAAAGTAGCTAAATAGTATAGAGAGGAGAATAAAAAATGCAAACAGTAGAAAAATGGAAGAAATATGAACTAACGTTAAATGGACCAAGTGATGGTAATCCTTTTAGGGATGTTGAATTAACAGCAACTTTTGATAGAAATAATCATCAAATTACTGTTGATGGTTTCTATGATGGAAATGGTGTTTACAAGCTGCGTTATATGCCTGAAGTTGAAGGAGAATATAGTGTTACCACTCATTCAAATGTTTCTGAATTAGATGGAAAAACTGATAAATTCACAGTAGTAACAGCAAGCGCAGATAATCATGGACCAGTTAGAGTTGCTGGTAAAACGCATTTTGCATATGCAGATGGTAGTAGCTATATTCCATTCGGCACGACTGCATATGCTTGGACTGTTCAGCCGAAAGAAGTTCAAGAAGAAACTTTAGCAACTTTAAAAGAAAATAAATTTAATAAAATTAGAATGCTTGTTTTTCCTAAGAGTTATTCATATAACGAAGAAGAACCTGCAATTTATCCATTTGAAGGATTCTTACGATATAAGCGCGGAGCAAATGACTGGATCTTTGATGCAAAAGAAACTGGTTTTGATTATACAAGACCTAATCCAAAGTACTTTCAGAATTTAGAAGATAATATTGAAAAATTAGACCAGCTTGGTATTGAAGCAGATTTGATTTTATTTAGTCCATATGATCGTTGGGGCTTTGCAAGAATGGGATTGGAAAACAACCTTTGGTATTTGAAATATGTTATTGCCCGTCTAGCTTCTTACAAGAATGTTTGGTGGGCTCTAGCAAACGAATATGATTTGATGGATTTGGTAGGTCAGATTCCATTGAAGGATTGGGATAGAATTGGACAATTTGTCCATGAAAAAGATCCGTCACAGCATCTTGAATCAATTCATAATTTTTATGATCCACCTCAACACAAAGATACTATTAAGAATTGGTATGACCATACTAAGCCATGGATTACGCACTTAAGTGTTCAAAGCGACAATGTTTTCTTAATTCCTAAATGGATTGAAGAATATCAAAAACCTGTGGTTGATGACGAATGTCGTTATGAAGGCAATATTGAATTTGGCTGGGGTGATAATACTGCAAAAGGAATGATGGACAACTTTTGGCGTGTGATCTTGCGCGGTGGAGGTTGTACACATGGAGAAACTTATATTGATAAGCCACACACCAAGCGTCCAATTTGGTGGGCACATGGTGGCAAATTATATGGTGAGAGTCAGAAGAAAATTAATTTCTTGTATGATTTGTTAAAGGATAATGGCTATGACTGGGTTAAACCACAAGCTACCAGTGGTCCGACTTGGGAATTAGCAGCAGGTTCAACTCTAGATGAGAAAAAGTGGTTGATTTACTTTGGTGAAAATCAACCAGAATTTGAAGTTTTGAGTTTCTTACCGAAAGGAAAGAAATATCGCGCTAAGTTAATCAATGCTTGGGATGAAACGATTGAAGACTTTGATCAAGAAGTACAAAATGATCAGTATATTCATTTGCCACGCAAGGATTATCAGGCACTATTATTAACAGAAGAATAAACTAAACGGATATAGCGATTAAACTATATCCGTTTTTATGTGCGCTGAGGTAGTTTTAGTCTATAATTATATATGTAAGCGCTAATATATAGGAGGCAAATTTGATGACACAATTTGAAAACAATAATTTTGGGGACGTATTACTTAATCGTCATTCAGTTCGTCACTTTGATAAGACTGTAAAAATTCCTCGTGAAGAACTTAGAGAAATGATCAAGGAAACAATTACTGCACCATCAGCATGTAACTTGCAAGCTTGGCAGTTTATCGTAGTAGACACTGACGAAGGTAAGAAGAAATTGCATGAATTTTACATGCCATTTAATAATCCGCAAATTGATACTTCAAGTGCAATTATTCAAATCTTTGGCAATACTTTAGCTTTTAAGAAGTATCGTGCGTTATGGGATCATATGTATGAAGAAAAGAGAATTTCCAAGGAAGAATTAGACAAGGTTTATAATACTTTCTTACCATTGTATGAACATGCGGATAAGACATTGTTAACTGCTGATGCAATGGTTGATTCTTCCCTTGCTGCCATGCAATTGATGTTAGTTGCTAGAGCACACGGCTATGAAACAAATGCAATGGCTGGTTATGATGCTAAAAAAGCTGCCAGCGTAATGGGACTTGATCCAGCACAATATGTTCCTGTGATGGGTATTGCGATTGGTAAACCTGATAAGAGTGCGGAAGAATTGAAGTCGGTTAGATATCCAGTTGATGATATTTTGAAATTTGAATAGACGAGAGAAGCGGTGTTGAAAAATACCGCTTTTTATTTTGCCAAGGTTTTAAGAGAAGTTGACTATAGCAAGGCTCTTAAGGTTAAGTAAATTTTTTCGGTAAACATTTGTCAGTTGGTCAATTCCGTTTTATAATCATAGAAAAAGAAAAGGATGATAACCATGGGACTAACTTTTAACAATCCTAATAACTTACAACAAATGCTCGATAAATTTGCGACTGTTCCAGATCCAAAAAAGACACCAAAAAGACCGGGTGAAGGGCTTGATAAGCCTAAGAAGAATGGTGGTCAGACTCCAAGTGTCATTAATGATGAAAAGGAACCTGAAGTAAAGAGTAAAAAGAAGAAAGATAAGAAGTAGTATAAAATCCACTAAAGCAGGTCTGTTTTAGTGGATTTTTTGATATCTTTTATGTAACCGCTTTACAAAACTGTGAAAATATATTAATATAGTGCATGTAAATAGGAACGTGACTTGTAATGAAGGCGTGACCTAATCAGACACAAAAGAAGTGTCCTGATTTTAGGTTACGCTTTTTTTGTGCAGTTATGAGTAGTTATGGGATGTGAAGAAAATGAAGTTAGTTGTTAAAAAGGCTTTGAATAATAATGTGTTACTAGTTAATACACCTAATCATGAAAAAAGAATTATTATGGGCGCCGGTCTTGGTTGGGGTATTAAGCCAGGTGACATTGTTGATAGTAACAATGAAAAAATTGATCAAGTTTTTGTTGTTGAAAATCAAGCTTATGCCAATACCTTTCAAGAAATGCTTCAAAGGGTAAGTATTGAAGATATTAAACTAGCCAATGAAATTATTAAAAGTGGAGAAAAAGTATTGGGGTATAAGTGCTCGACCAATATTTTGTTTTCTTTATCAGATCATATTAGTTTCATGCTCAAAAGAATCAGAAATGGAGAAGAGTTTGCCAATCCATTAGAGTGGGATATAAAAACAATTTATCCTGATGAATATAAGTATTCTTTAGAAGCAGTGGATTTTTTAAGAAAAAAGACTAAATTAGATATTCCTCAAAGAGAAGCTGCTTTTATTGCTTTACATTTTATTAATAGTCACTTTGATGCAGATAATATGCATGAAACTTTAGAAGTGACAAAAATAATTCAAAACGTAATTGATATTGTTAATTACCATTATGGAAAAGAATTTGATGAAAATTCATATGCATTCTCAAGATTTGTAGTTCATCTACGGTATTTTATTTTAAGAGAATTACATTCTGAAAATGATAATACAGGTGGATCACTTCTCGAAATTGTTTCACTTAAATATCCTAATGAATATGCTTGTGCTAAGAAAATTAAAGAATTTCTTGAAAAAACTTATTCTTGGAACATCGATGATGGAGAACTTCTATATTTAACTTTGCATCTTGATCGACTCGCAGAAAATAATTGATTTTTGGAGGAATTAATTATGGCTACTAATAATGCCAAACAAATTTTAAAATTAGTTGGTGGAAAAAGTAACGTTCAAAATTTAGTCCACTGTGCTACACGGCTTCGTTTTACTCTGAAAGATGAAGGCAAAGCGAATAAAAAGGCGCTTGAAGCACTTCCAGATGTATTAAGTGTTGTGCAAAGTGGTGGACAATATCAGGTGGTTATTGGACCACAAGTTGCTGACTACTACGATATTATTATGAAAGAACTCGGAAATACTAATAATGATCATGGAATAAAGAAACCAGAAAAAGTATCTTTTACCAAAATTATTTCTGGTGCGTTTACACCTTTAATTCCTGCTTTAGCTGGCGCAGGAATGGTAAAAGCATTAGTTACTTTATGTGTTACCTTGCACTGGATGTCTGAAAATTCTGCTTTAGCTCATGTTTTATCAGCTGCTGGCAATGCCGTATTTTACTTTTTGCCAATATTTCTTGGCATAACTTTGGCTAAGCAATTTAAGGCAGATCCTTTCGTTGGTGGAGTATTAGGTGCAGCCTTGCTTGAGCCTAACTTTACTCAATTAATTGGTAAAAAAGGATTAGATATTTTCGGTATAGGCTTACAAGCAGTTGATTATTCAACAACCATTTTTCCAATTTTTATTATGATGATTGTTTATGCTTTCTTAAACAAAGGCTTAAAGAAGGCTATTCCAAAACAACTACAATTATTCTTAAATCCAATGATTTCACTAATTGTTCTTGTTCCATTAACTGTTATCGCATTTGGACCTTGGGGTAATAGCTTAGGTAACGCAATTTCTCAATGCGTAATGTGGCTTTTTAAGTTTAATGGTGCTATTGCCGGAATGGTTGTTGGTGCAGTATATCCATTCTTAGTTATCTTAGGACTTCACTGGGGATTAACGCCAATTACTTTACAAAATATCCATATGTTTGGTGGAGATGTAATTGAAGGAGCTGGTGGTATTGCTCAATTCTTTGCAACTATTGGTGTTGCGATTGGTGCATATTTGCGAGCACAGAAAAATTCTAAGATGAGAGAGCTTGCTGGTCCAACTATTGTAGCTGGATTTTTGGCTGGTGTAACTGAACCAATTATCTATGGAATAGTTTTAAGATCTAAAAGAACTATGGCAGCAGTTGCAATTGGCGGTGCTGCTGGTGGTTTGATTAATGGTTTATTTGGTGTAAAACTTACGCAATATGTTTTCTATAATGTGTTCTCTTTAGCATTAAGTCCATTAAAGCCAATGTTTATTGGTTTGATTGGTATTGTAGTTGCAATGGCAGTATCGGCAGTAATTACTTATTTCTTCGGAATGGATCCAGGAGACGAGATATATTTAGCTACGAATTCTAATGGTAATGTAGTTAATACCAACGAAATTAAAGGAAATGAAGAGTCAAAAAATATTGAACCAACCATTGTAGTTTCTCCACTAGAAGGAAAAGTTTTAGATTTAAAGGATGTCGATGATGAAGTATTTTCTTCAGGAAGTGTAGGAAAGGGGATTGCTGTTTTACCTTCAAAAGGCGAAGTGAGAGCACCTTTCAATGGAAAAGTATTGACAGTATTTCCTTCAAAACACGCTATTGGATTAGTATCTGACAACGGAGCTGAATTTTTGATTCATTTAGGTTTAAATACAGTCAACTTAAAAGGAAAATACTATGATGCACAGGTTAAGGATGGGGATGAGATTAAGCAAGGTCAACTATTGATGAAATTTGATTTAGATCAAATTGAAAAAGAAGGCTATTCAATGCAATCACCAGTTTTATGGACTAATTATAAGGATCATAAATATGAAATAACGGTGAAAGCGGGACAAGAAGTCGAATTTGAAGATCAAATAATGACAGTTAATGAATAGGTGAAAAAATGAAAAGTAATTTTCTTTGGGGTGGAGCTTTAGCAGCCCATCAAGTTGAAGGTGCGTATGATAAGGATGGTAAAGGTTTAAGTATTGCTGATGTAATGACAGCGGGAACAAAAGACCAAGCTAGAAAAATTACCGATGGTATTAAAAAAGGCGTCTATTATCCTAATCATCAAGCAATTAATTTTTATACTAATTATAAAGAAGATATTGATAGATTTGCAGACTTAGGTCTAAAAAGCTTAAGAGTCAGCATTGCTTGGACTAGAATTTTTCCAACTGGGGAAGAACAGAGTCCTAATGATAAGGGACTAGAATTTTATCATCAACTGTTTTCCTATATGAGAAAAAAGAATATTGAACCAATGGTTACCTTATCTCACTTTGAAATGCCATATTATTTAGTAAAAAAATATGGTGGTTGGCGCAGTCGCAAGATGATTGATTACTTTGTAAAATTCAGTAAAGTCTGCTTGGATGAATTTAGTGATGAAGTAAAATACTGGCTGACTTTTAATGAAATAAATAATCAATCCTTAACTGAAAATCCTTTGTTTGCATTTACTAATTCAGGAATAATTTTTAAAGAAGGAGAAGATAGGGATGAAGTAGTTTATCAAGCTGCGATGTATGAATTTGTAGCTGGAGCTAAAGTGGTGCAATATGCTCATTCACTTCAAAAAAGTTTAAAGGTAGGATGCGTAGTTGCAGCATCCCCGTACTATCCAAATACGCCTAATCCGCAAGATATTTTAAAAGCTCAGCGAATGAATGAACTACAATACTTCTATTCTGATGTACAAGCACGTGGATATGTTCCTGAACTAATTAAGAAAATTTGGGAGAGAAATAATTATAAATTAGATATCACCAGTAAAGATTTAGATGGAATAAAGAAAGGCACAGTCGATTATCTAGGAATTACCTACTATTTAACAAGTACAGTAAGTGCTGATCAGACTATTCAAAAAGTTGGAAGTGGTAATGCCGCTGGAAATGATACTGTTGAAAATCCTTATTTAAAGCGTAGTCAGTGGGGATGGACAATTGATCCTGCTGGTTTAAGGTATTATTTGAATGAAATATATCACCGCTATCATTTACCAATTTTTATTGTAGAAAATGGATTAGGTGCGATAGATAAGATAGAAAAAGATGAAAAAATACATGATGACTATCGAATTTCTTATTTGAGAGATCATATTTTAGAGATGAAAAAGGCTACTGAAGAAGATGGCGTAGATGTTATCGGATATGATGTTTGGAGTCCAATTGATTTAGTTTCTTTTACGACTGGTGAAATGAAAAAGCGGTATGGTCTAATATATGTAGATTACGATAATGAAGGAAAAGGGAGCGGAGAAAGAATAAATAAAGATTCGTTTGCTTGGTATAAAAAGGTTATTGAAACAAATGGTGAAAAATTAGAATAGTTTCTGAAGACAAGGTCTATATAAGGATCTTGTCTTTTGGTTTAGTATAATAATATTAGAAATTATGAGTACATAAAAAAATTTGAAAGATCAATGGGCATTTAAAAGTAAAAGGACAATTGATTTTTTAGAATATAGAGGTGTCATAGATGAAACAAATTGATAATAATGAGCAAGAATACATTGTTGGAATTACTGATGTAGTATCTAAGTTAATTGCTGGAAATGAGCATATATCAGTGGAAGAAGCTAAAAAGCGGTTTAAAGACTCAAAGGTATATGAATATTTATGTCATCCACCAGTACCTTTTTATGAAGAGGGTCCAGAAGACTTTTATGAAATGTATGTGAACTTGAAAACTAAGGGATTAATGATTGATAATACTCAGCTTTATTTGAAGAATAATCCGCAATTGTATAGCTTACATCCTGATGATTGAAATTAATAATTAGAGTAAAAGATAAAGACCACGCCTGAAAAACGGCGTTCTTTATTTGTATCTAATTGAAATAAGAGTGCTTTAATTTCTTAATCAAATTAACTAGTTCAGTATCTTTACCATTTTGGAGAATGAAATTATAAACTGGTTCGTACTTTAAGACAGGAACTAATAGATCAGGGTCAACAGAAGGAAGAATTGAAGTCATCGATTTTTTATTGAGTTGGTCAAGTTCTTTTACTTCTGTAGTGTTTTTAACCTTTCTGGATGCTTGAGAGGGAGGATAACCTTCACCCCAAGGCTGTTTAAATAGAGCTTTCATAGTTTCTGAAAAATTAATTTCTCCGCTCCATCCCCAATTTAGTCCCAGAGGAAAAGAAACCACATTTCCATTATTAATATGGCTGAATAGAAAAGCATCTTGTGGAGTAGGAAGATAGCCACACTGAATATTGGGGAAAGTATTGCAAGCAAGCATCATCCCTTGACCAGACGTGCAGCCAGTGACAATGAAGTCTAATGATTTACTATTAATTAATAATGCAATTGCTAGAGAAACTTGAACATAAGATAGGTTGGTATTGCTATTTGGATAAATACCGAAGTTGATTAACTGATCGTCAGAGTTAATTGCTGCATTTAAATAATGTTCTAAAATTCTGTTTTTTTGTTTTTGTGAACTTGCTTGAATAAGACCTATTTTCATTATTGTTTCTTTCTGATGAATATAAATTACTGTAACTAAAATTAATTATAAGACAAATAAGAATTGAATAACCTTATTTACAAATAAAATATGATCATTCGTAAATAAAAATATTTTTAATGGCTTAATTAATCCATTTTTCACGCTTTGCTGGCAAATAACGAACATTTTCAACATTGACGTAATAATAATTAAGAATATACTTAAGCGTGTAAAAGTTAATGTCTACTGTTTTAGAGGAGAAAGAAATGAAAAATCATCGTCGTGTTTTGGTTGGTAGTTTAGCTAGTGCAGCATTAATGAGCTTGTTTTTGGTAAACAATGGTTCAGTTAAGGCTGATGAAGTCGTTCAGCCAAATCAAGTTCAACAAAGTAGTCAAGTAAAGGTCACAACGAATCAAGATAATGCTAAAAAGCCGAACAATGATCAATGGGCAAATCCCGCTAATTATAAGAATGACATTCCAGTCCAAGTGTTAGGTATTAATGATTTACATGGAAATATTGATACCACTGGGAAAGCATATGTTGGACGGGGAATGCATTATAATGCTGGAAACGCTGCACGCCTAAGTAGTTATCTGAACAATGCAGAAAAAGATTTTAAGGATAAAAATCCCGAAGGTAACACATTTAGAGTTGAAGCAGGAGACATGGTAGGTGCGTCTCCAGCAACATCATCACTACTCCAAGATGAGCCAACGATGAAATCTTTGAAGGCAATGAATATTAATATTGGTACTCTGGGTAACCATGAATTTGATGAAGGATTAGGTGAATTTGATCGCATTGTAGAAGGTAAAGCTCCTCAAAAAGGACAATTTAACCAAGAAGAACAGAACTATCCTCATGAAAATTCAAATTTACAGATTGTCATTTCTAATGTAGTTAATAAAAAAGATCAAACTGTACCATTTAATTGGCAGCCATATTTGACGAAAGAAGTAAAAGCTGGCGATAAATCAAGTAAGGTTGGCTTTATTGGTGTAGTAACTGCTGATATGCCTAAACTTACTTTTGCTAAAAATTTAAAAGATTATCAAATTTTAGATCCTGCTGAAACAATTGCAAAGTATGATCACATTTTGCAAAATCAAGGTGTAAATGTGATTGTCGTTTTAGCCCATACCGGTGTTTCAACCTATAAAGGTAAAACTAGTGGCGAAGCAGTCGATATTTTGAAGAAACTATATAAAATCGATCCCAACAATTCTGTAGATTTATATGTTGCTGCTCATTCACATCAGTATGCAAATGGTACAGTTGGTAGAACTAAAATTGTTCAAGCTAATAAATTTTCGATGGCTTATGATGATGCAATTGGTTATATTGATCCTCAGACGAATGATTTTGTTAATGGTAGTTTGGTAACTCATGTTTATCCTGTTATGTCACCCAAAGAGGATAAGCTTACCAAGGCTGATCCTAAAGTCGAAGCAATTATTAAAGATGCAGAAAATCGTACTAGCAAGATTACAAATTCTGTGATTGGTAAAACAACTCCTGGTACCGAAATTAGTACTAGTCTCAATGATAATAAAGAAAATGCAGTTGGCGATTTAGTTGTTGATGCCCAACTTTTTGAAGCTAAGAAGAAAGGAATTCAGGCCGACTTTGCTATCACTAATGGAGGCGGTGTTCGAAGTAATTTAAATATTGAAAGTGATGGGTCAATAAAGTGGAAATCAGCTCAAGCTGTTCAACCTTTTAATAATCAAATTCAGGTTTTTAATTTAACAGGAAAACAAATTTACGATGTCTTGAATTCACAATATGTAAAAGATGGTGAACGCTACTATCTCGTTAGCGGGATGCGCTATGCTTATACGGATACTGATGACCCTTCTCATCCGCAAAAAGTTGCTGTTATGTTAGACGGCAATGGTAAGCAAATTGATTTAAATAAGACTTATCGAGTTATTACAAGCAACTATTTAGTGGATTCAACTGCTGAATTTAAGGGTGCAAAAAAGGTGGCTGATCTAGGAATTGATACTGATTTATTCGTAGATTATTTCAAAGATCAAACAGCAGCTGGTAAACTAATTCTTGCTCCTGAATTAAATCGTAAGTTTTATCTAACTAAGCCTCAGTTAGCTGAATTATTAAATAAGCTAAAGCAAGAAGCGCAAGCATCAAAGCAAAATACGGTAAATAATGAGTTAGATGAGAAAAATAGTCAGCCAACAAATAAAACTAATAAGTTGGTAAATAGAGTAGATGAAACTAAGGTATCTGAACCAGAACGAGCAAAGAAAACAGCAACGGTTGTAAAGGTTGTTTATGTAATTTACAAAGCTAAAAAAGATGAAAATACACTTAAAGTCGTAAATGAATCTGTAGGCAAAAGTTCTAGTTTAGCTATGTTTACAAGAGGTAAGAATTTTAATAGAAATGAATCTAAAAAAGCTTCACTGCCAAAAACAGGGACAGAGAATGTATCTTGGATTTCTTGGTTAGGATTAGCTTTAACTAGCTTAGTTAGCGTATTTGGATTGGGTATTAAGAAAAGAAAATAATTCAAAGTAAAAACCATCGCAAAAGCGATGGCTTTTTTCATATATAAATATAAGTATTAAAACTATTTTCTTTATCGACATTAAAGCAATCAAGTAACTTAGTTGCAGCCCAATCTGTGTCGTCTGCTTCAAAGAAAATAGAGGAATACTTATTGAACATTTTGCTTAAAACTGCCTGAATAAATAGATCACATGACTTTTCGCTAAATGAGCAGATATAAGCTATCTCATTTTTTTCAGTAAAAACGAAATTTTCAATTTTCCCATCTTTATTTGTACTATAATAGCCAGTTTTGGTTGGAACTTCTTTGACAAAAGTATTTTCAGAAACAGTTAAAGGAGATACAGCTTGATGCACTTCTTGATAGTATTGATATAGCAAATGACATAGCGCAGAGTAATTTTTACTATTTGCATTGAAGGGATGGATAGAATAATTAGAATTTAGCTTTATTTTCAAATCTTTCTTTGTTACTTCAGGAGTGTAGCATTGACGTTTACATTTAAATCCATTTTGAAGCAATAAATGAATTAAATTAGTATTAGGTGAAGAGGTCATTACTTGAAGCGATTGACCTTCGATTTGCTTGATTTTGCTAAATGGAAAGTAAGTAGGATATTTAGTCAAGTTAAATTTTAGATAAAGATACTTATTATGGAATTCGTTATGGTAAGTAGTAATAGTGCCTATGTCTTTTTCATCGCACCAAACAATATATTGACTATCTTTGATCTTTTTAATTTTTACCGACATTTTTCCATTCATCCCTTAATATTCCATATTTCATGGAGTCATAATATTTTCCGTTGTAATATCGTACTTTCCTAATTTGAGCTTCTTTTTGAAATCCGAGTTTCTCAGCAACACGCATCATTGAGGGATTACCAGACCAAGTTGTTAATCCAATGTGCTCCAGCTTGTCAGTATTTTGAAAAATATGATTAATCCAAATTTGTAGCGCGGTTGTGCCATAGCCGCCACTCCATTTGCGTGAATCATAGATTACAATTCCAATCTCAAGCCAGCGTGTTTGTTTATCAATCCAATCTTTTGAAACCATACCGATTGGCTGCTTGTTAACTGTAATACAGCGACAATCTTCGCTTAATAAAAATTTGGCAATGGTACTTTCTTTGAATGATTTAAAATCTGTAAATTTTTGATAATCATTAAAGTACGGTGCATTAAATCTGGTCCATTCAGGCTGATCGCCTGAAAAACCTTGCTTCCAAATTTCTTTTAATGATGTTTCTGTAAATTGGTTTAAACTAATTTTTTTCATAATGATCTCCTTGATTTTTTATAGTAGTATTTTTGAAAGCGCTTTATAATATAGATGATGACAGAAGAAGGCGATTGAGATGAAAAATGCAAATGAAATAGTTATTGGTAAACCGGTAAAAATTAGCCATGTTTTAATCGGAGCAGCTGCAATTGTTATACTTTCATTATTTGTTACTGGCTTTGGCTATTTACCATGGTGGGTATTTCTAATTGTCTTAATTCTAGGAATTTTTATTACTTTGCCAACATGCTTTAATTCTTATTGGGGGATTAATAAGGAGAAAGTGAAGATTACTTCTTATAGCAATAATGATTCTATTAAATTGATGCAGCTTTTAGGCTTACATAAAAAAGATGAGCAAGTGGTAAAACTGTCTAACATTGAAAATGCCAAAATCGCTTATAAAAAGAATATCAGAATTAGTCCTGTTGATTTTAATACAGACTATCTTAACTTATATTTGAAGACAAAAGATGGTAATAGTTGCACATTACCTTTAAGAAATATTGACTATCAAAAGCTTGATACAATTATACAGTTTTTAAAGGAAAATCAAATAGAATTAATAGATAAGCAGGAAATTGTGCAACTTTTAAGAGAAAATAAGAATTTGTTTACTCATTTTCACAATAAAAAATGGACAGCTGTTTGATTACTATAAAAGAAATACGGTCTAGGACATTGAGTCTTAGATCGTATTTTTTGCTAGTCTATTTAATTATTTCCTTTTTTAGATACTTATCGCCTGCTAAACTGCGGTAAAAGTTGGCAACGGTTTGGCGATAATATGGTTGAAGGTAAAGGGAGAGTAAAAAGTTGATGATAGCGATTAGAATAATTGCAATTAAATATGCAATCAATGCTTGGAAAATGAGATCAGCTAACGGTTTATTAAATGGTTTCAGGTAAAGAAAAGCAATAACTATTCCAATTAAAGTAATAATAAAATACCAAATATTGAAAGTTAACCAAATGATGAATAAAGTAGTTTTATTGCCTTTCATGATCTTGCGTGATTCACTGATTGCTTCTGTTGCTGTCATTTCGTGCTTTGAATCAATCATATCCTTCATAATGTAAGGCGCCATTGCGTAGGAAAAACTTTTAATGATCCCTGGAACTATTAATAAAAGTCCCCAGAAAAAAGTAAATAGGGTAGTTAGTAAGCTAGTAAGGAATGTTTTAGAAAAATAGCCATTAGTAAAACTAGAAAAAATGTAGTGACCCCCGAAATTCGGACACGGATTTCGGGGGTTTTACTATGTCTAAATTAACTAAAAAAGATAAATTGAATATTTATAAAGAATGGACTATTGAAAATAAAAGATCGACATATTTAAGTAAAAAGTATGGA
>SKER01000894.1_pt1 | contig 29090 bp, 32 predicted proteins | sample 4826961 | NCBI WGS metagenome assembly SKER01 (sample SAMN11008804, study PRJNA524170) | human gut metagenome | biome: Human fecal sample; material: Feces; isolation source: fecal sample from pouch patient p47 | host: Homo sapiens | place: Israel: Tel-Aviv | collected 2016-11-16 | reverse complement strand
ATTGACCAAAGCTTTGCCTGTGACCTTAGCGTAGTCAGAGACCTTAGCGTTGCCTGTGACCCTAGCACTGCCATAGACCCTAGCGTTGCCTGTGACCCTAGAGTTGCCTGTGACCCTAGCATTTTCTGTGACCTTAGCGTTGCCTATAACCTTAGCACTGCCTGTGACCTCAGCATTTCCAAATACCCTAGCGTTGCCTGTGACCTCAGCATTTTCTGTGACCTTTGCGTCGCCTGTTACCTTAGCTTTGCCATAGACCCAAGCGTTATCTGTGACCCAAGCATTACCAGAGTGGCATAGATTATCCTCCTTTTCTACATAGCCCCCTAGTTCACCTTTTTTAACATTCCCAAAACTAATCAACGCCTTAATTCTAAATAACGTGATACCTCCGAGTTCGATTATGTCCTTGTTTAGCAACTCATATTTTTTACTTTGTTCCATTCTGTTTCTCCTTTTTATTTAACTTCATGTATATATGATAACACTTTTATATTATGTTGTCAAGTTTTATATACAGATATATAGCAATTATTTTGTTCCCCTAACCCCTTTTATATCAAGGTTTGCTAACCTTTTTTAAATTATGTTGTATATCATTGTAGTTTTGACGACCTATCTAAAGCTAACACTGTCAGTAGCCTATTAGGAGCTTTACAGATAACTGTAATAGGTGGACTGGTGGAACAATACTAGAGGACTAAATAAACCTACTATAAGCTCAAATAAGCACAATTTAACCCTATCCAGTAAGTGGATAGGGTTTTGCTACGCTATGGGTTAAATAGCCTATCAGAAAGCCATATAAAGGGCAGTATCTAACGCCTTTTTAGTAAGGCGGTAGATACAAAGCAAGATAAAGAAAAAACCACAAAGAGGCGCGTGCTTGTGGTTATATTGGCTAATATAAGCCATTTTTAGCCCCTTAGAGGGGCTTTGGGAACTTACTAGACCATTTATCCTATTTTGAGTTTTGGAGCTTCCTCAGATTGTTCTACATAGTATCTAACCAAAGGAAATGTCCAAATGAGTCAAAAATATACCAAAGAGTTCAAGGAAATTAGTTATTGCAAGCTAGCAAACATAGGAGCGTCAAACCCTCGTCTTGACTCATACTCTTTTCGCCAGTCATCTGGACGCTCGTTAATCCACTTCTGGATTTTTGCTAACCTACCCAAGCGTATGCTCCCAATGTCATGGTTGCCGTTTCGATAGCTAGAAATCGTCTCACGGTCAACACCGACTTTACCATTTTGTCGGGTAACAGTATCAATATAGTTTGCTGAGATTGACTTGTCGTCCAAGACCGCTTTTACCTCATCAATGTTAAGTGTACTTACCCCATCAACGGTATTTTTATCTTTAAGGGTATGCTCTTTAATCCAGTCTTCTGACTGGTTGTTAATCCATTCTTGTAGTTTCACAGCGTGTCTCAACGCCATGTTATCAAGTTTAGACACTCCACGCTGAAATCTATAAATAGAGACACGGCTGACACCTTTTTCATTTTCTTTAGCAGTCTCTTTTTCTAATTGACCGCCTGTGATAGACCAATCATTTAAGAGACCAGCCAACTGCTCAAAATCAATAACTTTAATATCACTCATCATCTTTCCCCCTAGTTCCAGTATTTAAACAGTATAGTGCCATAATCAGCAAGTAACCTATAAAGATAAGATAAACCCAACCGCTACCATTATCTTCAATAACTGGCTTCATACTTGCTACTAGACAGGCAAAACCAAACACCGCTGTCAAAACTCTGACAATAGTATTCATAATTTTCCTCTTTCTTTTGTTTGCATTATTATAATACCACTTTTATATAATCTTGTCAATAAATATATACATTTATTTTTTAAATATTTCTTTTTTCCTACCTCAAATTCTCAAATTTGATGATTGCTTTTTCTTGCTTAGTAATTCAAATTATCAATAAAAAATAAATAACCAAAAAAGAAGCCCATTTAGGCTTCTTTTGCTTTATGCTATTCCTTTTTCTTGAACTTACCAAATCCAAGACCTAGACCAGTCATTACCGACATGAACCCTGCATATCCAGCAGAAACCATTGAGGTATCGCCTGTCTCTGGCAAAGTTGCTCCTTTCTGATAAACAGGTTGTTGTGGTTTCGTAGGTTGAGCTGGTGTTTTACCAGTTGGTTTTGGTGTTTCTGGTTTTTCTGGTGCTTCTGGTGTTAGTTCAACCTTATAGTAATGTACCTTAACCTCTTGTTGTTTTGGTGCTTCTGGTTTTTCTGGTGCTTTCACATCAACGTTTACCAATACCAATTTAACTGGTTTTGGTGCTTCTGGTTGTTCAGAAGCAACCCCAAAGATACCAGCAACTAGAGAAGTATTGTTTTTAGAAGTTGAGTGAGTACCACTAAAGATAACTTTACGAGCTTCGCCAAGTTTGTATTCAAGTCCATTTGACCCTACTTTACCTGCTGATGCTTGTGATACATCCCCAGAACCTGCTGAGAATGAGTTGCCGTTAGCTGTGACATTTTTACCAGTACCAATCTTACCATCATCAAGACCATTTACTGTGATGGTTTGGTCGTTATCAATATCATTAACAGTCACTTTAGAAACTGCGTTAGAAGTTTCCCCCTTATAGTCATAACTGCGAACGACACTTAGGACATTACCGTAGTAGCCCATTGTACCACCGCTAGCACCCTCGCCAGCACCTCCGCCAACTGTACCTTGTGTAGTAGCAAAGACACCCCAAGCGATACCGCCCTCATCATCTCCCCAAACTGTTAGGTATGTACCAGTTGGATTGTAGGCGTTGATATTGCTGATGGTAAGTGTTACATCACCATTAGAGGTGTTCTTGATTTTTACAGACCCAGAGTCATTGATTTTGAAAATGTTATCAAATTTAGCGTCTGTGTTTTGAGTGTGGTCAAGACCTTGGATAGCGTCACGAGCTGCTGTTTGAAGATTACCCCAATCAACTGCTGGCTCATTACCTGTCATTTTTTGAGCCGTGAGAGCTTCTACAGTAGTCTTGTCCGTCCATTTAAGCCCTGTGTTGCGTGTCAGACCAGCTTTATAGTCGCTGTAAGCCTTGTTGTAAGTGCCAAGTATAGCCTGCGCTTCCTTAGTTGCCTTATCCTGTGAGGCAACACCATCTTTAACAGCTTTTTGGTAGCTTGCAAGATTAGCATTGTTAGCTTCCGTCAATGCTTGACCTTCAAGACCTTTAGTGCTGATATACTTAGGTGTTACATCCTTGTTTGATACAGAATAGTCAACACGGCTATCTTTAGCTTGCTTAACAACTTCGTCTTGACGAGCGTCTGCTTGTTGTAGTTGTTGCTTACCTGCTGATACAGTTTCATCATAGCTCTTAACTGCTGTGGTGTAAGCCGTTGTATTAGCTTTTTGAGTTTCAGTAGCTTGCTTAACTGTTTGTTGCTGGTTAGCAACATCTGTCAAAACTTCCTGTGTTTTGACTTGTACATTTGAGTTATTCAAAGTCACTTCTTTTTCTTTTTCCTGTGTGACTTTGACACCTGCTTCCTTTGCTTCTGATACATCAGACTTCAAATCTTTCTGTGCTGTATCAATTTTTTCCTTAGCTTGCTCCTGCGTAATATTTTGTGGCACTTCAACCTGTGGCTGTTGCCCTGCTGGGGCTTGTTGAGCTTGTTGAGCTTGTGCTGGGGTTTGTGCCTGCGCTTCTTGTACAGGCGCTTGTGGTGTTACTGCGGTCTCACTAGTCGCTTGTGTAGGTGCTGGTGTAGTTGTTGCTGGTTGTGCCTGTGTTGTAGCACTTGAAGCAACCACCGTTGTCTGTGGCTGTTGAGCAACTGCCGTTGTGCTTGTTTGCTCATCTGCGCTTACGTTTGCACTTCCGATTGTAAGCATACCCAATAACAAAGCACCTGCGACCAATCCGAGACCTTTTTTAGTTCGGTTGTGTTGGCGTGCTTTTGTGTTAGCTCGTACAGAGCTATCCAATAAGAGTTGTTTGTTCATCTTTTACTCCTCTAAAAGTATTTTTTAGGCTAAATATTAACCATGACTATATTATACACAACTGTAGTTGATAGGTCAATAAAAATATGTATTTTTTTGTCAAAATTTATACTAACTAATTATAGTGAAAAATCGTTTGAAACCCCTAATTATATTGAATTTTCAACGATTGATTAAAATAGGAAACAGGTCTTTAGGCTTTCTTCGTTTTTGCTTAAGTAAAAACCGCCCTTTATAGGGCGGTTTGATTACCTTTTTTCTCTTATCTGTACCTCTTTTACCTATAGTTTTAGCAACTTCCTAGCTGTTTTCAAGGTCATGTTTTCAAGTTTAGTCTCTCCGTTTCTGTAACGTTGAATAACTTGACTCCTTACCCCCGTTTCTTTCCCTAGCCGATAGCTAGAAACATCACTATTCAATAGCTCTTCTAGCTCTGCCATGATTTTATCAATCATCACTTGACCTCCTTAACAACCTCTGTTATTCTGTTACGTTCTTCTCTTTTTTTATTGCTCGACAAAAATATCTCACAAAATACCAAAACCAATATATCCCAAATACACCAGACACAAAAATTCTGACAAATGAAAATAATGAGTCTTGCATATTCGGAAACATGAATAGTTTTAAAATAAAGTAAAGAAAAGCTACACCATACCAAATAAATACAGTTGTAAACAATAAAGATGACATCCCAGATACAATTACAGCCAAAAACACTTTTTGCCACGTACTCTTAAACATATATTATCTCCTTATCGTCAATCTTAATATCCGTTTCCTAACCTTTTAATCAAAAGCGCTCAGTTATAAAATAGAATTGTCCTGTTTCATTTCATTAAGGACTGCTTCAACACCTAGCTTTTCAGCCATGTCTCCTTCTTCAATTTCATCTTGGCTATAATAATAGTCAATGATTGGACATTTGTCCAAGGTTTCGTTATACTCTCCTCGGACAATAAATATAAAATCATCTGTTAAGCCCTCGGCTATGTCAGCTTCAAGGTCTTCGATAAGCTCACTATAATCGTAACTAAAGCGATAGTTTCCTTCATCTATCCACTTTTGAATAGTCATGAGAACACCTGCTGATAAATCATCAAAAGACAAGCTACCTTCTCGGTACTCGTCTAATACTTTTTGCGAGATACCAATAATCTCGCTTAATTGTTTTGTAGGTAAGGCTTTGTTGCTGATGACTAATCTTACTTGTTCTGTTTTAATTATCATTTTTCCTCTCCTTTTAAAAATCAATAACTTCTTTCTTTGTCTTATATCCCTTGTAAAAGCAAGAGATGGTCTTGTTTGCTAAATTAACATTGATAAAGCGATAGTCACTTAGTGGCAACTTATCGACCTTGGCTAAAATTTCATCTAGCTGACTTTGGATAACTGATAGAAAGTTCAACTTGCTAGCACGGACATTGACAATCAAGCGACCATTTTCAAGGTCATGATATTGATTGTCTGCCGAGTGATTAGAGAGTCGGACTTCGTAGTTATCATAATACTTGTAACAACTGTCCTTTTGACTAGATAGCGACCAGTCTGGCAACTTGTCAAATTCCTCTGCTAGATTTTCCATAGTTTCAGCATACTCTTTGCGCTTGCTGTCACTCATGTTAAAACTACGTTTACGATAAGCGTTATATCTGTTTCTTCCAAAAGCCATTTTTTTATTTCTCCTTTATTTAACTTACATCTATATTATACACACTATTGTGTCTATTGTCAACACTTTTTATTGAAAAGTTGCGATTTTTAGCAACAAAAAAGACACCCTTTAGGTGTCTTTATAGGCTTTTTCTATTCGTTAAAAAAATAAATCAATAAAATCTATAATTAAAACAATGTTTAATAAAAAAATAATGATACAAAGTATAATACCAAAGATTAGAGATTTTTTTGTATAAATTTTTGTATTCATAATTTTACCCCATTTTATTTTTTTAATTTTGATGGCATATTACTTTTTATATAATCGGAATAAATTTTTAGTAATGATTCTGTTTCTTGCACAGACAAATGTTCTATTTCAAAATATTTTTCAAGTAATACCCCTTTGGCAATTAACCTATGTGTTCTCTTTCTGCGTTCTGAGACACCCTTTAGGTGTCTCTATTTTTTCATTAGTTATCAACCTTGTTAAAAATCCCTGCCATATCTTCATAGACATTTGGCAAGTCCTCATTTGACAAAGCACCTGCATAGGTAACATCAATAATTTGTCCAGATGAATTGATTTGCACGAAAAAGACTAGGTTTGAAAACTCACGTTTCTCATTGGTTGCTGGCACGATAGACACATAGAAACGGTTATCATAATCACTTCCTGTCAATAGCGAAGAGACAACCACGCCAGCTTTAGCTGTTTGGCTCTTACGCTCTTTTGCCCAGCTATTACCACTCAGAAACTTGTAAATGTTACCCTCAACGGTTGTTTCTGTGTTCCCGTTTGAGCTTGACCCTGTTTTTTTCTTGTCATCTGATGAGGTTAAATAGTCATCTTTAGCCAGATTACCAGTTAAACCAGCATATTGGGTCTCTAACTTACTCTTATAGTCAAGAGCCAGATAGTCACCGAAAAACTTATCTAACTTGTTGTTCTCATTCAAGTGAGATAGCCATTGTTTAGCTTGGTCGCTGTCTGCGTCACCCCCATCCGACTCTACTGCTTCCAGTTGGTTCTTAGTCAAAATCAACTGGTTACTTTGTAGGTCTTTAATTTGAACTGGTAGGCTTACAGCGCTTTCAATATCTGTATCAATGACTGCTGTTTTCTTGCCACCTGTAGAGCCAGCAAAGAAAGCTGACCCGATGGCAATCATAATCAGCGAGTATAGGGCAAAAGGTGCTACTTTAAATATAAAGAAGCGTTGTTTGTTAGTCTGCTTCCATTTAGTGTTTAGTTTGTTCAGATAATTTTTCATTTACTTCCCCTCATAATTTTAGGGGGTCTAACGAAAATTAGTTGTTCTCATTGCTCGTCAACTTATAAAGCCCGTAGCAAACCCCTGCAACCACTAAAGCGCCCATAGCGATAGGCAATAGGTATTGAGTCGCAATAGCGACTAGGATAAGCACGACTAGAGCGATAATAATTAAAGTTACGATTGAGTCCCACATAGTGTTAAACCCCCTTTATTCTTATTCTTCTACATAGTCAGCCAAGGCTTTTTTCATATACTTATCATTGATTTTGACACCAGCTTTAGCAAATTCCTGTTTGATAACTTCGGTTACTGCCTTATCGTTTTTAGCAATCTTCGTTTGCTTAACAATGTCAGACAGTTCCTTATCAAATTTTTTCCAGTCGTTGCCTTTAGAAGTCGCTTTAACCATCTTGACAACATAGTAGTAATTGACTGGACTACCACTACTGTCCGCTTGGGTTGAAATCAACTCCCCTGCTTCGCCAGTTTTCAAATTATACAATGTGTCGGGCAAGATACCGATTGACTGACTATAAGTTACAGTTTTTGTTTGACTACCTACAATTTTATCATAATTGCTGACTTTTTCCAAAGACACCCCAGAATTGACCTCTGCTAGAGCTTTGTCAGCTTCTTCCTTGCTGTCAAAAGACAAAAACTGAATTTCTTGGTCGGGTTGCCAGTTACTTTTGAAAGTGTCCTCTTTTTCTTTGTCAGACACTTTCAACTGCTTCTTGACCCCATAATCAAAGGCAAGGTTTTTCTTGATAAGGGCTTTAGCGTCCTTTTCAGACACCCCATTATTTCCAACAATTTGAGTGGTAATACCACTTGATACATAGTATCTGTAGAAGTCATCCACTTGCTTATCGGTAATCTTGTTTCCATAGGCATTTTCAAAGACTTCATACTCTAGCGTAGTCAACATAAGCTGTGAGCCATTCATGTTGTTTTTTAACTGCGTATAGAGGTCATAAGCCTTGACCTTACCACCGTCATAGGTAGCGACTGTAGCGGTTGCTACCTCATTGTTTTTATAATTACTTGTACCAGCACCGAGGGCGAACCCAGCAATAGCTACCAAGCTAAATGAGATAATCTTAGCCTTTTTAGTGGTAGGGCTAAAGAAGCCAATAGCCAGCTCTTTCAAGGGTTTCCTATCATGCTTACTTTTGACTGACTTCTTACGCTTCTTGTCCTTGATAGATACTACCTTTTTCTTGCTCATCTGCTTCCTCCTGTCAATCTGCTATGGTACATTCTAGGTAATCCCAGCCATAGCCTTTAGCAATCTTTTGTAGGCGCTTGTCTGCCTCAAAGACATCCTTTGCCTCAATGCTAAACTCAAACTCCGAATTTTCGTCACCCATCAATCCTATATATTTAGGCATTATCAATATCCTCCTCATATTGTTTAGAAATAACTGCTGAAAACAGCTCTGCATTTTTCATCTCATGGGCTTTAGCAATCTTCCTAAATGCTTCCCTCTGGTCTCGATTGACTAGTACCCTACGTTTAAATCGTCCTCTGATACGGGCTGTAGGCTCAACTTCCATATCTTTATGGTCTAAGACCATAAAGACTAAGCCTTGTAGTACCTGTTCAGTAGTGACTTCATAATGATTTGCTAGTGCTTCTAGCTTTTCAAGCTCCCCTGTATTAAGGTCAAACACTAGGCTAGTCATTGGTTCATCATTTTTAAAATAATTTCTCAACTCATCCGCCAAGTTATACCTCCTTAAATCATAGGTTCGTTAGGGTCAACTTCTTCTACCTGCTCGTCTGATTGTTCTTCTTTAGGTTTAGATTGATTGCTGTTAGAAAGTTGGTTCAGTTCATCAACTAAGCCATCCTGCTGGGTAGCCCCTTGGTTAGATTGGGTCTTATCCTCTTGAAAGTCTGGGTCGTTATCTTCTTCTGACTCAATACCCAGCAAATTACAAAGAGCATAACGTTTGAGGTAAGTTTGGTCTGTAGCAGACCGCTGTACCGCTGTTAGGTTAATCTCTTGTGCCATTGATGAACTTTCCAAGCGCCCCCCATCTTTATGTAGTAGGATGGCTTTTACAACCATACCAGCACCACGGCTACCAAACTTGTTTTCTATATCAAACTGGACAATTAGACCATGTTTCTGTAGGGCTTTATCCGTAGCCTCCTTGATGGCAGACAATGTTGAATAGTGATGAAACCTTGTTTTTCCCTTGTGTTCATACTTGGCAATACGATTAGCTTTTAGAGGCTTAAACTCTTTCTTAGCCTCAATCAAGGCTTTCTGTAGAGCCTCCTGCTTCTTAGTCTCGTCCTTAGCCTCTTTGACTTTTAGAGACATAATCTGCTCAACTAAACCAGACACTAAATCAGCATTGCTAGTAGTAGCCTGCGTAATTTTATCATCTACTGCCTGCTCAATGAGAGCCTTTACTAAAGAAGCTGTTACTTTCTCTTCTGTTTCAACCGCTTCTTTTACTTCCTTTTCAGCCATTGTTTACCTCCTAATGTAACTCTTCAAATTTGATAGATGACTTCAAAACCTTGGTGTTGCGACAGTAGTCGCAATGTTCACAGCGTTTTGGGTCACGCTCGCCACGCTCGACCTCTCCGTAAAGAGATAGCAAATGTAGCAAACGTTTCTTACCAGCTTCTAGGACATCTTCACTAAAGTAGACCAGCTCTTTATCTGGTTCGTCTTCTTTTGACAATGCAAGAGCGAAAGTCTGGCACTTTTTACCAACCTCATTAGAGACTAGATGAGCTTTTAACCAGAACTCCATATCATAGCCATAACGCTTGAAAGCGTCCTTTAGCTGTGATACCTCTTGATTATCAAAATAAGGACTTATGAGCTTGTTAGTCAATGATTTTAAAATCTTCAAATGAATTAACACGCCAACTTGACGGCTGTCATCAAAATAAGAGACCGTTTCCTCAAAAGGATAGTTAGCAACTGTACCAGATACCTTGAAATCACGTTGTCCGTCCTCTTTAAGAACTTTTCCAAGGTATTCATCATAGGTCAATGTAGACCAGATTTTTTCTCCTTGCTGATACTCTTTCTTTAGCTCCGTACCACCTTTTTTATAAAACTTACCTTTGCTTTGAGCGACAAGTGCTTCCATTTTCCCAGAAAAATAGGCGTTCACATATTCTGTGATAGGGTCAACCCCACCATCTTTCCACGTTTTAGCCTCAATAGCTTTTTGTCTGGCTTCACACTCTTCAAAGGTCAGCATATCCTTGATAGTTAATGCTTTCATTTCCTGCCTCCTTTATTTGATAAAATTATTATATCATAATTTTGTAAAAACGTAAATACGTTTTTTTGTTTTTACAAATATTTTTTTCATAAAAAAACCAAGCCCGAAGACTTGGTTGCGAGGTAAATTTCATAAAAGTTAAATAAAGTTAAATAAAAAGAAGTTTACCACAGTTATTAGTATATGCTAACTTTTTAATGTTGTCAAGATAGATACAACAAATGGTATTTAATTTTTTAAATTTTTTACGCTAAAAAGCCTGCCCGAAAGCAGACTTTCTTTCTTATCCGTAAAGCTCCCTAAAGATTTCCTCTAGGTTGTCTTTTTGCGTGTAGTCTATACCTGTCTCATCCCCTGTGTAGCTTCGACCGTTAGGGAGTGAGAGGAGGACATGAAGCCCTGTATAGTCTTGCTGAATAGTTGTACCTTTGACATCACACTCTTTATCAATCCTATCCGCCACATCTTGGAAGAATTGATAATAGTTTCTGTCTCGGACATTAAAGCTCCTAGCTCCGACAAACAGCAACTTAACCTGTTGGGATAGCACCTCAAACCCTTTAGGGTTGTACTCCCCACCAATGCTGTTTTCATCCAAAATCTGCTTGACCTTTGAAATTTGTTCCAAAGACCACTTTTCAGCTTTTTGTCTGTTCGCTCTGTTAATCTCTGTATTGTCAGATAGTCCACGTTCGACCCCTCGCCCTTTGAGCGTTCCTGCTCGATAAGGGAAAGCGTGAGGGATTTCAGCGTTCTTTCTACGCTCTCTTAGGGTTTCTAGCTCCTCATCAAAGTAGTAAGGGTCGTAACCCTCATCTTTAAATCCTTGGATATAGGTTCTATCCCCTGTGTGGTAGGCTAGATTAACCCCAAATTTAAGCCCTGTTGCTCGCTCTGCTTGCTGACCCAAAAAGGTCTTTTCCTGTCCTTTCTGGCTGTAGTAGATAAGCTCATATAGGCTCTTTTCAACATCACTATCTTCCCCGTTCTCAATAATCAGCATAACACTCTTAATGATACGGTGCTTTTCATTTTCCCGTGTATTTACTAGGACTACCATATCCTCAACCAGTTCTTTAGCGTCCAGCTTCTTCCTATCGACTTCTGACAGCTTTTCCTCTGGTTTATCAATGATAGACTGTAACTTACTATCCAAGGCTAGGTAGGCTAGGACATCCTTTTTAATCCGTTTAGCTTCTCTATCGTTTTTAAGGATATTACGCTCATAAGCTCTTGACCGTGCCATGATGGTAAAGACAACCGTAGCTAGGTTAGACAGCCAGAAAGCTAAAGCAATGAGACATAATAGCGACCAATAGTTAGCAACCGTCAAGAAGCCCCCTATCTGGGTAGCCTGTCCTGCAAACCTCAACCCAGCATAAACAAGGGTTAGAACCACAAACACAATAAAGGTCATAAAGGCTTTTTGTCTATAAATGCTGGTCTTTTCTGCGTAAGGGTAGATAGTATCTGTTAGCTGGTACTTATCTTTGACTTGTAAAAATGTACGTTGTTTCATCTTCTAAACCACCCTTTCCATAGACCCATCATCAGCGTATTTATAAAGACCAATGCGTATCAGCTCGCCTTGAATATCCTCGGTTCTGAATTTAGAGACATCATATAGAGGGTTATTCTCCTCGTCCGCTGGTCTGGTCTCATCATAGTTAGGATTTTCGCCATAGTGTAGAAACTTAATAGAGTTAAGGATATGCTCTGAGTCCTCGTTGCTGACATAGAAGCCTTGGCTTCTAATTCTGCGTTGACCGATTGTACTAAAGGCGATATTATCCCCATTACCTTTGAGTTTATCTGGGTTGATACCCCTTGGGTCGTTTTCTAGCAAGGTACTAGCGTCTGTAGCGGATGACATAGCTAGACCAACACGGAAAGGAAAGTTTGATTTGAAAGTTCCGGGGATGACATCTACAGATGGTCTTTGTGTAGCAGTAAAGAAGTGTACTCCGAACTTACGACCCTCTTGGTTAAGGTGCATTGCTACATCTGTGATTTCATCTCCGTATTCAGTCATCAAGGAAGCCATTTCATCAATACAGAAATAAACGTGAGGCAGGAAACCAAACTGTAGGCTTTCCGCTTCTTCCTTATGCTCTTTGACCCACTTGTTATAGTTGGCTAGGTTCTCAATACCGATTTTGGCAAACATATTTGCGCGTGCTCTACATACCACATAATAGCCGTAGTCTAGCGTAGACCTTGTTTGACTAAGGTCTGCTATGACTGGTGTAAAGATATAAGGGAGTGAGTCGAACTTTTTAAACTCAACAACGTTAGGGTCTATCATGCAGAATTGAACCTGTTGAGGGGTTGCGTTTACCATAAGCTGGTCTATGACTGAATTGAACCAGACAGACTTACCAGAACCCGTTGTACCAGCTATTAGACCGTGAGAGGCTTCGGCTTTCTCACTATCAAATACTACAAAGTCGCCCTCTGCTGTCTTACCTGTTGAAAATGAGGTTGCGTTTAACTTGCTGTCATCAAAGCCATACCACTCTGTAGAGTAAACATAGTCTTTCATGGCTTTTGCTTCAAACTCGCTCATATCTTCTTCTGGCTCATCTATACCAAAGTTCCAAGACCAAGGATTACTTGACCCTTTATCCCAGACCCCAACACCGTCTACATCTTCAATAAGATGGGTCATATCTCCGATACTAGAGTCTAACAACTCTCCGTCTGTGCTATAAACGTAGTAATCCCAAGATAGACCAGACCGACCACGTTTATTCTTGATTTTTTCAATGCGTGCCAGCCAGTAAAAGTTTTCAGTAGCCTTATCCCACTTATTCTCAAATTTCTTTTGAGTACCTGTATTATCGTCACTCCACCATCTGACACCTGTACGCTCATCACTTTCGCTACCACAAAATCCAACGGGTACTAGATGACAAAAAGCTAAGTCGCCATCCCGTTTATCCATTTGAATACGTGACTTATTAAACCCTACCTTGCGCTCTTTTGAACCATCTTCTCGATAGTAGTTTCTGAAAGCTCCTGCTTGTATATGGCAAAGCAATTCAAAGGTGTTCTCGTTTTGTGAGAATAGCATAGTATTTACAGGCATAATACCATTTTTGATAATAGGCTTAACACCTGCTTTTAACTCAATATCATTTGAATGGTCTGGGTTTGCGTCTTTGACAGGTACGGTCAAAGAGTCGTCTTTTGCTGAATAGTTGCGACTCTTTGCCTTACCACCACTAGCACCATCTACATAGAGAGGATGGTATAAACTAGGTCTCTTAAATCCTTTTGGCGGTCTCCACACATTATCTGGCAAACCCTCGACCTTTACCTTTTCAGACCACTTTCTAAGCTCTAGTAGCTCCTCATTAGGTTTGTGATAGTAAGGTCTAAAAGTCTGGTTAAACAAAGAAATAAAATCCATCTTTTCAATGGATTTTTGGCGACTATCGGTTTTAGGTTTTTCAATCGTTGAAGCCATAAGTCACCTCGTAACTAGCTACTAATGTTGACTCATCAAAGCTATAGCTATCCAGCATAACAAAAATACTCTTTGCTTCTGTGATTTCTTCTTTTTCAGCTAGAAGATACACCACATCATCAGCCAACATCTTTTGGTCTACCCTTAACAGTCTATGATAACTGTTTGGCAACATCTGGAATTGCCCTTTTTCATGTTTAACTAATGCTGGTCTCTTGATAGCTGTAGGGATTTCAATTCCAATTCGCTTCAAGCTATTCTCAACCAGCTTTCTAAATGACGGCTGACCGATTGTGTCTCCGCTCATCATATCTACTTTATCATCCATAAAGCGAGGGTCTAAAATATCAACTGTTTGCCTCATCTTACTTCCTCCTAATTTGTTATAAACTCCGTATAGCTGACCTATCTCAACTCTCTCTAGTGTGAGCTGGTAGATAAACAAGGCTACTGCTATATTGATTGCTTTAGCTAGCTCCTCCTCATCTGGGATAAGGTCTTTTTGTTGTGTCAGTCTTACATTTGTCTCAATGACTTCTACAAGCAGGTCATTATCTATTGCCCCATCCTTTGAGATAGGTTCAAAGCATTTAAGAGCCTTTGTAGCTTCCCTTTTTACAAAATGACTCTTTGATACCTGCTTCAATTTTGCCAGACTCTTGATAGACTCTCTTAACCCTAATTGATAAACTCTATCAATCATTTGTCCTCCTAACTATTTAAACAAGCTCAAAATTTCTTTGGCTTTAGCCTCATCAAAATCAGTATCAATCGTAAACATACCACTTGATTGCAAACGCTCAATGTACTCTTTTAATCGTTCTTCCTCCTCCTCGTAATGAGTTGTAAAGACAACATACTGCTTCTCAACAATCTCGTTTTTCAAGGTCTTACGATAAAAGCGACTAGTACGTTTAGCAAGTTCGACTAAATCCTTATCATTTGAATTTTTGATAACCATTTCTAGCCGTTCTCTTTGTCCTTGGAACTTCTGGCTACCATAGGTATCAATCTGTACTTCGGTCACACCATCTAATTGATTGCGGTAATCTGACAAGGCTTCCCTTTCCATCAAAATATCTGACTGAAAAGAGGTTTTACCAATGCGCCCGTGTCCTCCAATGACAGTTGAAATAGAGCCGTCCTCGTTTAGTCGTGAGTAGTTTTTATAGACCCCTTTATCTTCTTTTTTGAAATGATACCTAGTTTTAAATCCGACTAGATAACTAATCAAATAGTTTAACAGGGTATCATCATATTTTGGGGTTAAAACATTAACTGAATAAACCGCCCAAAGTAGGGCAATGCTGACTGTGAAAGCTAAAGACCATGCTGGGTTAGTAATAATTGATTGAGTCACTATCCAAAGAATAGCACCACCCACAATAAATCCAATGACAGGTTTGGCGATATTGATTGACTTGATAACCTTACCACCTGTCAAAAAGTCCAGTTCCTTAATGTACAAGGGCTTATCCCCTCTTTTTTGGCGGACATCAACCATAATATCTGTTGAGCTGAAATTTACTGAGGTTTCATTTTGGGCGACTTCCTGTGTTTCTACGTTCTCGTCCATCTACTACACCTCCTCGTCTTTATCCTTATCCTTGCTAGGCAGATAGCTGGTAGCAAGGTCTATAGTCATCACGAAAATCTGATAAACAGACCTCAATACTTTGATAATAATGGAATTGAGACTCCACTCGTCAGAATTTTCCTCGATATTTTGAGGAATTTTCTTTAAGCGGTTCAAAATCTTCTTGTCAGACTTCAAACCATCCTGTAATTCCTTGACCCTAAATAACAGGTCATCCGCTTGACTCTCTACATCATCTTTCAACAATATAGTTTTCTCAAACTCAAACCTATCATCACTTTGGGTTGCCTTTTTGATAGCCTTTGCTAACCTATTATCTTCACTCTGTAAGCCTAATAATTCTTCCTCAAAGCTATCTACTGCATTTTCAACCCTTGGGTCATCTTTTGACCTATTTAACTTCCTAATAGCCGTTAGGCGACTTTTAATCTCGTTTAACTGCCTCATACTGCCTCCTAACTTTTCTATTTCTTATCGCTAGAGAGAGTGCTTGAACTTTGCTCAGTATTTGAGTTTGAGCTATCGCCCTTTTCATCTTTATTTTGCAAGGTCACTAATAGCTTATCAACCCAATCTTTAGAGTAAACAAAGTTTTCACTTGTCTCCACATCCTCGGTAACAAACTCGCCATCTTTAGTGTACTCAATCAACTTCTTGACTCGCTTATTACCGCTTTCTGTTGTAACCGTGATAGTACCAGATAACTCGTTATCGTTATTGAGATATAGTCCAATATTGGCTTTAGCCAAGGTCTTGACATTTCTCTTATACTCGCTCTCTGTTAGAGCGTAATGTTTCTTAGGAGCTTCTTTCTTTTGCGTCACTTCGGTTTTAGGCTTGCTATCATGAGTCATAAGGCTAGTTACACCGTATAACGTTACACCTACTAAAGCCACTACTCCGACACCAATCAATAGCTTTTTAAGTCGCTTCTTATCAATCTTGTTAGCTGGCTTAGAAATTTCCTGTGGTGTTTGTTCACCATTGTTTGTCTCTGTAGCCTCATTGACAGGTACTTGTGGCTGTTCTGGGACTTGCTGAGTCTCTGGTTGAGGTGTTGGGGTGTTATCCCCCATCTGTTTATCTGAGGGGCTTACAGGGGCAGATAGAGGGATTTCAGCTTGCTCATCTGCATAGTTTTCTGAACTTTTGGAAGCAAGAGACTCTGGTGTGGGCGCTACTGGCTCACCATTAACTCCCTGTTCCTCCTTTTGTTCTTCAACAAACTGCTTTTTTTTGGCTGAAATTTCTTCTTCACTAAATCCACCGATATTGTCCATGATTTTCATAAACGACACGTTGCCACTATCTTCATCCTCATTAAAATCTTCTGGATTTTGAGTTACTTCTTCTTGGGTTTGATAAGGGTCTGGATTAACGTTATTACCCCTTTCGCTATCCCCTTGAATATGCGGTAAGTCCACTCTAGGACTATCAACAATTCCGTCATTCTTATCCTCCTTTGGCTGAACCGTTACATAATCTGGGGCAATTTCTTCTAGGTCTCCAATCAATCCCTCTGACTTAGATACTAGAGAGGTTTGATAGAGTTCTATTCCTTGTTCGTCAAAGAAATCAACCACACTTTTTGTTAAAACTTCCATTGATAGAACCAAGATATAAAGACCACTTTTTTCATCTTCCTTAATGTAGTAAGGTGCTTCATCACTCAGTCCTAGTCTCTTTGAGACTTCCAGAACCACCTGTTTTAATGGTTCTTCCTCATTAGCATAAATAGCAAGATACTTCCTCATCCCTAATCTTCCTCCGTTCTTCCTGTGTTAGCGTACAAAGTCATCTTTGACCTTATAAACGTAGGCACTTTAAGCCCAGCTAAATCTGCTTGTTTTTCTAGTTTTTCATAGATTTCAATAGGGAAATCTATGGATACTCTCTTTTTCTTGCTCAATAGCCTGTCTCCTTTCTACTCTTACTATTTTACCATTTTTTATGTTGTTTTTGAACTTTTATTTAAAATTTGTGTTACTTTTTCATTGTTTTTTGATACTTTTGTTTATTTTTTTACCTTTTTATGTTATAGTTACCATGTAAAGTTGAATAAAAAGGAGTGTTTACTATGGATAACAACTTATATCTAGACATCCTGTCGCAAGGCATGGATAATGTAAAAGACTTCTCCCATCAAATATTAGGTCAAGGTGGGCTAGAAGCAGGACAAGGGATTGTAATTTCCACCATTAAGGGAAATAACGCTAGTCTCATGACAATGGGAGACAAAGACAGTCTTGCTAGAATTGTATCTAACATAGCAGGTCAACTTGAACCTGCTCAACTGCTTGTCTTGTCTCGACTATTTCAAAACTTAGCATTAGAGCAATTAAAAATAAAATAAAAAAGAACTGGAAAACCAGTTCTTTTTTTGTGTCTTGAAACTATGGGGAGAGTTACCCCATGTAGTTAGGTCTGCTAAAGACATACTGCGCCCGTTCTTTTTGATACTGTTCTATCAACCTATTGACAAACATCTTGATATGCTCTTGGAATAAGGAACGCAAACGTATCTCATCTGTTTGGTACTTGATAAAGTAGTCTGTCAGTTCTCTCTCAATTTGAGAGTCAGCCTCCATCTCAGCCATCATCTTATAGATACCTTTGTTTCTTCCTTGTGCTTGACTTTCTAAGTAATTATAGTAGGTTGCCATAAAAATCCTAGCAACATCTCTAGCATGATTAAGATTAGGAATGACAAGAATATCATCATCCTCTAACTGATAGCCAGCTTCTCGCAAAGCCCCTAGATAGTTTTGTACAGGAAACTCCTCCAGCTTCCTTATGCGTTCCAGATACTCACTATCTATTAACTCCTTGGCTCTTCTTTGCACCTCTTTATCTACTTTTTGATTGTAGCGTGCTTCAAAACCTGCCATGCGTCTTCTAAACGGTTCAAAAGCAATAGCTAGGTGCTGGGAGACAGCACCACCAGATACATCAATCCCTTGTTGTCTGAGTTGTTCCAGTTTCTTTTTAAATTGCTTTTTCTTTTGGCGCTTATTCATAACAGCCCTCTATTCGTCTCTTTCTACCCTGCGTATCGCTCTATCAAAAATAGGAGTAAATGGATTACTAGGTTCTTCAATGATAATAGGCTTATTACCTCTAACCTTTTCCCCAAGCCCTACCTTAATTGACTTAGCGTTTTTTTCAAACCATTTGAAATTGTTGTCCATCATCTCATAAGAGATATAGTAATATTCCCCATCTTTATCCATCATAGGGTCAAACTTCTTCTCGATATAAGTTCGCAACTTATCCTTTAGGTCTGCCAAAGGGATAAGCAAGATATAATCATCTCTACTTTTATCCATACCAGACCTCCTTACTTGCTACTTTTGTTATCTGGCGAAAACAGCATATAAGTTAGTACCATAACAATAAATCCGATACCATAGCTCACAGGTTTTCTCATCAACGGCAAAGCAAGACTAAACCGCTCCACAAATGTCGCTTCCTTATTTTCAAAAAAAGTAAGAATATAAGACCCTACATAGCTGTAGACCCCCATTAGAGCAATGATTAAAACAGGGGTAACAATCATTGCTACTAGCTGTCTTCTATTTCTTGATTTTCTCACGTTTGACTACCTCCAATTTTTCAATCCAAACACTCGAAACCACTTAGCCAATGTTAGTATCACAAATACTAAAATGGTAAAAAATACTTTGTGGTTATAACTAAACATCAATACATCAATAAACTTACTCATGCTTGCTGTCCTCTAATCGGCTGACATAGCTTTCTACCTTGGTCTTATCCATGATATGCAAGGTCTTTTTCTTATCGCTGGTGTAGTAAACCAACACCTCGCCATCTTCATCTACCCCAGCTACTCGGACACTTTGACCGTCTACTAGCTTAAAAACACCACCTACGCTACCATCTGAATTAGAGTAGATATGGTCTATCTTTTTAAGGGTTTTGACCGTATCGTTGTAGGCTTTGCTATGTTTTTTAGCTTGCTCTGCTGATACAGTCGTCATCAAAGATAATGCGGTTATTAGAGCTAGTGAACCAGCTACAATTTTACGTTTTTTCATTATGCTCCTCCCTCTGTATAGCTTACAAAGTCGCCTACTGTGATAGTATCGTCAAGCTGTTGGATATAGCGTCTCATCTCATCCGCTGTATCAAGTGAACCATGTAATAGCTCCAAGATAAGCAAGACATTATCTAGTGTCACATCAAACAACTCCATAGCAAAGTCAATCTGTTGCATAGAGACATTGTAAGGGTCACCATCATAATCAACCATGCTGAAATAATCATAATTAGGATTTAAACAAAGTTCGCTCCATGAGCTTTCTGCAAACTCAAACATAAAATCGCCATCTTCGTCCTCAACACGGTTGAATTTTGAGATTAACTCTGGGTCTGAGCCAAGATTATCAATCAATTCTAGTAGACTATCAAAATCTTTGTGGTAGCCATTTTCATCACTACTCATCAACCAGCCTTGGTCTATAAAGTAAACCCAAGATAGGATTAAATCTTGACTGTCAAAAAGATTGAGTTCATGCTCTTGAAACCCAAGTAATTCATCCGCTTGACTGAGGTAATGCTCTGCCACTTTGGTAGTGTATTGCTGGTTATAGAACTCACAATACATCTCCATATAGTAGTGTGAGTTGCCATCAGCTTCATCTAGGTTTTTAGCGTATTTAAACACCTCTGATAACGATAATACCCCGTACTGTTTTCCTACCTTATCGCCCTCTTCTGCCAAGCGTTCAATTTCACGGTTTCTATCAATATAGCGATAAAACTCTTGATATATTCTAGTTCGCTTATCGTAGAAATTCCTAAATTGCTCTTGTACTTCATCTGGCAGGATTTCAAATGGGATGACTTCATCATCATTCCATGAATATGAACCGTCTTGTGAGATATGTTGTTTGTTTGTTTCAACCGTGATTTCTTCATCTTCAATCAATGGTCGAGGGGATTTCTTTAGAAAATCAAAAATTCCCATAATTTTGCTTCCTTTCTTCCGAAAAAAGCCTAGGTATTAGCCCAGACTTTTTTATGTGTTATGAGCTGTAACGTGATACTAAGTAAGCTACCACGGCAGATAGAGCAGCACCTAAACCAATGGCAATAATGCCACCGATTGCCTTTTCGCCCCATTCTTTTTTGTTAGCTCCACCGAGCCATAAAAGCAACGCTTTAACTAGTCCAATAACCCCATATCCGATAAGAACCAGACCACAGATGAACGAAACAATCGAAATTACACCTTGGACGGGATTATCTCCTAATAGGATTTTAAAACTGTCGTAAATTTGTTTTCCGATAAATCCAGAATTTTCAACGTTATTTGAGTTCAATAGTTACCTACTTTCTATTTTTCTTTTGAAGTGTACTTTTTGTTGGTTTGTGTTTTGAAACCCGTTGTGTATATTTAGGAGCTTCACGTTTTGCGACCGTCTCTTGGACATTGACCGTTGGTGTCCGTGGATTGACCGTTGGTGTCCGTGGATTGACCGTTGGTGTCCGTGGATTTTGAGGGGGTGTTCTCTTAGAGGATGAGTTAGCTACTTGTTTTTGTTCTGTACCTTTCATCATTGTTTCCAAGCGACCCCGTGTCTCCTTAGATAAGTCATTACCGCTTGTTTGCTTATTGACCTTATCATTTGTTCGTGGAGTGTAATTTGTCTTAGCCTTAGACCTTACATCTTTCAGCTTATTAACCGCCCCCTTGAACTTACCACCTTGTTTGAGTTTCAAAGCAGTCTCGGTTGCTCCTGCGACCCATCCAACATAAGGTACATATTTACCGTATTTAAGAGCTGTCTTACCGACTTTACCACCAACTCTCTTAGTAGCTTGTTTGAAGCTATTTTGACTTGGTGTTCGGCTTGGTGTAGACTCTTTGTCTTTAAACTGTGTTCCAGACTCGCCCGAACCAGAACCATTTGAACTTGGTGTCGAACCGCCACCAGATGAACCGTCAGAATTATCTTCCGTTCCATCCATATCTCCGCTTTGAGAGTCATTCATGGATGGGGTTACACCTCTGTTTTTAAGTCTATTCATGTGGTCGGTCATACGGTTAAGTTTAAGTTGGTCTACAATATCTTTATCGCTTCCTCTATTACCTGCTCCCTCTGTCGCTAAGTTTTCATCATAGATAATACTATCAATTCGTTGAAGAATACCAACGATAGCGTCATAGCCGAGGACAACAAAGTAAATAAAGAGGCTAGACAAACTTTCTTTACCGTTACCCACTCTAAACATAGGTTTAACCATGAAGAAAGAGAATAGAACTAGTATCAAACCAGACACTCCCATACCCCACGCTTGAACCCAGTTAGAAGAGGTTACACCATTCATAAATGCATTGAGTACATACATCATAACAGACTCATATTTATCTGCCATGCTAAAGATAATCTTATAAGCAAGTTTAGCAAAGAATAGAATACCAACACTTGCAAACGAACCTTTAGTAAATACTCGTGTAACTGCTTTCCAGCTATCAGCGATAAAGTCTCTAAATCCATATTTATAGATAGCCATTACCATACCGACATAGACAATCGCTACAGCTATTGTACCAAAGGCAGTTGTACTTATCTTATTGGTCATTTGAGTAGCTGTCATAGGATAAGTATAGACTGGCATGTAAACATTACTTGAAGTCTGTACTTTACCTTTGTCAGCGTTCGAGAAGTTCGGGTTGTAACCCAAGTAGTCCAAACCAGAACTATCATAGGTTGACTGTAGCAAGAACATAGTTGATTGAGTCGCAAAACCAAACTTACCATATCCAGAATTATAGAAATTCTTTTGTGAGGTCGTGGTTGTACCAGCGTACTTGTTATACATAGCAATCATATAGGCATTTTGCCATTGTAATTGAGCACGACTGCGGTGGTCTTTACCGTCTCCCTCTGGTAAGGTGTCTTTGTTTTTCACTGAACCTGTATCGTCTTTACCTGCTGGCACAGTTGACTCATCATCATCAACCTGCGTGTTGTTATTAACACGGATAGTTAAATCCTTGTTAAATGAAAGACCCTTGTAGTTTGTATAATTTGCTACGTTAGAAGTGGTGTAGCTATTACTTGTAGAAGCTCCGTAGAGATAAGTATATGGTTCGCTTTGGCTAACCACAACTGGTTTAAAGAGTTGTGGGTCATATTTAATACCATATAAACTATTAACCGCTACATAAGCCTCCTCATCTCCACCGTCCTCATTCTCATCTGAAAGCGAGTTAAAGAAAATAGGTCGTCCAGTCCATGAAAATGTACCGCCTTTCTGTACATCATCCATATTCTTAGTACCTATACCGCTTACAGACCCAGCTGAGATAGAGTATCTGTTTGTAACGTTATCAGACCAAGACATTAATGGCGGAAGATAAGAAGAAGCAAGATTGACACCACCTGCGTCAGCAGTACCAGAAGTTGAGATAAAGCGTAGGTAGGTATTTACGTTCCAAGTCTTATCACTATTCAAAATATTTTCAAACTGTGATTGTTGACCGCTTTCACCTTTGATACTTTCATCAATCTGAGCAGACATCTGACTACCTAGTTTTTGATTAACTGCCTCATTCGCCTTAGCGATTGTCTCGCTAGTCACTTTAAAGGACTCGTCAAGAGCAGATTTGCTTTTGACTGTTTCTGAGACAACATTTTGATAGGTATCTGGATAGAGATATGAAATATCTAGGTTCGTACCTACTCCCCATTTCAGGCTGTTAAATGCTCCGTCATCAACCGTTGGTGTTTTCTCATTTGGTGATACGCTATCGTATTTCAATGAGCTATTGATACTTGTTATCAATAGGAAGAACATCAAGATAGCTGTAATATGGAAGAAGACTCTAAGGAATTTCTGTACCCCCTCCTTCACTCCGCCTTTAAGCCATGAGAGAATAAACGTGATAACTGCTATAGCAACCCAAACAGCAATCGAAAGATTTCCAATTAGTTTAATCAAAGTTTTTTGATTATTACCGACAACTGCTGTAATAACATTTTCAAAAATCTTATACAACCATTGACCGTTCTCACTCAATGTTTTACCAGTCATAACTTCGCTAGCTAGACCCAAAACATAGTCTGGGAAAAGCAAGCCAATAACATTGGCTGCAATTTCAAGCAAGAGCTTGAATAGAGCTACCACCCATTCAGCAACTACCCCAAAGACAACGGCAATAATCGCAACAATAGCTGATACAGGAGAGTTCATGCTATCCCAGATGGTTTGATACCAAGGGGTATCTTGCTCATCATCTTTTTTGGTCGTCAACCAACCGTATTGAGAAACAACCTTAATCATGTTAGAAGTCGTAGCCCCTACTTTGGTTGTACCTTCGCTAGCTTTGATATTGCCGTACTCTGCGGTACCTACCATACGTTCTTCTGTCTTACCTTTATCATCTGTAACGTTTTGTTTAACGCTTTCATACTTAGGATATTGTGATAATGAAGTGTAAGAGATTGACTTACTCTTGATACCGCTCTTACCACCGTCTCCCATGATGACTGATTGTAAAAGATTGGCTGGTGTATTGTACTTCCCTAACCTATAATTATCATAGTAATTGGTTAGGGCGTCTTCATCATCCTTATAGGTTGGCGTTTTGCTGGAACTTGAGCTATTAGAATTACTACTTGAAGACCCCAGTATTGAGTCTTTATCATTATACTCATAACCATAGGTTTCTTTAAAGGTCTTCTTATCTTTTTCAAGGTTCGAGTCGTCTGTTGTCTTCATCACTGAGTCAAAACCATTAGGTAAAGTAACCCAGTTTCCGTTACCATTATCAACTTTATATTGAGGGGTTGCTTGTCCTACCCCCCCAACATAAGGTGTCAAATATAGGTAACGTTTCTTCCCACCTTTACCAAGATAGACCTGTATACCGCTATATTGATGTCCATCAAAATTAGTAATACCTACTCCGCCCTCTTGCTTGATTTCGGTGCCACTATTGGAGTAGTATCCCTCTTTTTCTTCGGCATGAGTTTTCTGACTAGAGCCAATAAACAGCGTTAAGATTAGAAGCGGTATCGTAATTAACCAAAGGAGCTTTTTACGTTTATCCATGAGATACCACCTCCTCTATTCTAAGGCTATCAAGCCGTCTACGTTCTTTCTCAATCTCTTTGAGCCGTGTTACTGCCTGCGTTTCTTTAGAAGTTCGGTCTGCTTCATCATAAGATTTAGCCTCCCCAAACTGACCCGAAACAGTCACATATAACATAAACTCATCTGGCTGTATTCCTACTGGAATACCATGATTAAGAACTTCTAGTTTAATAGTTTCTGGTGGTTTTTTATCTGGATTTGTTTCCAGCTTCATGTACTCATGTATTGTCTCACCGACAACACCTTTGATTTCCTGTTTGACAACACGTTCAATCTGCCTTGCTCCCCCCCTAGAACTGTCAGTCATCTTAGATTTTACGCTACCTATGAAAACTGCCAGTTCTTGCTCGGTAAAGGTGCTAGGTGCTCCTCTGACTAGAGTTGAACCATTTGGGTCTTTATTCTGATAAGTATGTTCTGGGGCAAGGTCAAGCTCAATGCCTTTTTCAACCTCTAAGTAAGTATAGAACTTATTAAGTAGTTTCTTAGCAATAGCTACCCCTGCATATTCAGTCAATGCTTCAAATGAAACAATAACCTGCATACGATTTAGAAATTCTGGACTCAGCTTATCATTGACAAGGAGACTTTCTCGTATCTGATTTTCATAGTTTCCTAAACGTGCTTGTTTTTGAGACTTATTCATCTCCTCCCAGTTATAGTCTGCACCATACTTAGAGTCAATATTAGAGGACTCGTAACCTGCGTTGGAAGTGAAAATCATAAACGTACCTTTGAGTGATTGTCTAGTCTCTACCATCTGCCCATCACCATCAAGTCTATAGTAGTTTACCATCCCCTCTCCTGTATATTGCAAGAAAGAAGTCATAAGATTACTTTGGACTAAAGGATTTTTTGGACTTGGCACACCTTTTTCAAACTCATCAAAGACTATCGTGTAGTTTCCGTTGTGATAAACTGCTGAACCCAAATGGTTAGCTAGGTCTCTCGCTCCTGTAGCTGTATTAGCATAGCTAGGACAGTCTACAAAAAGAATTTCACTACCTTTCAGCAGACTTTCTGAAATAAAGTAGGCGGTCTCAGTTTTACCAACCCCTGTAGGCCCGACAAACAAGGCGACCCCAATAGGGCGGTTTTTACGTTCTTCTAAATCTTCTACAAGGAGACTTCCAAAGTAACGTTTTAACTGTAGTTTAGCTAGGTCTTGCCCTAAGATACGCTCATCATAGTTTTCTATGGCTGAGTAAATATCAAGGTCTGCTTTAACAACTTGTCTGCGCTCCTCAAATATCTCTTGAACAACTTCCCAGCTAGGCTGTCTCCTAGATAACCGACACTTGGCTTCTAAGCGTTCTAAGATACGCTCACTCCGCCTTGGTTCATGTTTGTTAGGAAACAGCAACTCAGCTCTACGGATGATATTGATTAACAACTCATCCGTAACATCTCCAAGCTCTTCCCAGATAGGGGGTTTTTCTTTCCACCGCTTCCAGTCAGATTTTAAAATGGTAACTAGATTTTCTTCTTTTACCCTATCCAACTCAACAATTTCAAAACGATTATCAAGTGGCAAGTCGGAAGCAAAGGTCTTGTCATACTCGTCACGGGTTGTAGCTGTGATAACACGGACTTTAGCAGGGGTAAGACTTTCTTTTAGCAAGTCTCCTCCTCGCTTATCCTGTGTACCAAAGATACGAACGATTTTGTGGGCTTCGTCAAAGAATAAACAAAACCTTAGATTATCTTCGGCTAAAACCATTCTAGCTTTATCCTCTAGTGTTTTGACCTCTCCAAGCAATTCCTCCATAACTCCTTGGATATTATCTAAGCCCAGACCAGCTAAGTGAGATACAGATATTTTGATAATCACATAGTAGCGCTCCATATTTAACCCACCAGTCACACGCTGGTAGTTGACTAAATCCATGAGGTGTTTGACAGTAGTTGTTTTACCCTCCCCCTCATCTGCTAGAAGCATAGCTACTGGATTATCTTTCATTTCCAATACTTCGATAAGCTGGTTGACCTTTTTGTTGTTACCAATGTACTTGTTTTCCAATTTTTCTAGGAAATCAATACCGCCATTGACCTTGTTTTTATAAGCATTGAAATCTTTCATGAAATCTTCTTTTCCTCTCAATCGCTCAACAAAATCAAAACGGGGTATTTTTTGGGTTTCATCTTTTTTATCTTCCGTCATTATACCTCCCAACTAAATTGTAATTGTGTATCGCCATATTGCTCTTACACCAGACTCATTTTTCTTATAAAGTCTCTCAATTCTAAAACTCATCTCTACACGGCTTATATCTTCCTCAATTCTTCCTAACAAGTTATTTAAGTTAGACCCCTCATAGCTAGAGCTTAGACCTAAAAATTCGTTTAGACCATCTTTTGATAACCTAAAGTATTTCTTAGGTCGTCTCACTAATTCTGTGTAGATAATCGAACTATATTTAGACTTAAAGACTCCCCACCTTGTAAAAGTAAGGTTATTCTTGTCTATGTTATCTACTACGCTGTGAGGCAACATAACTGTTAAGAAACCGCCTTTAAAGACCAGTTTAGCAATAAAATTGAACTCCTCATCCTTACTCTCAACCTTGACTTTCTGTAGGGCTTTGTAGGATAATTCAAAATCTTTCTGACTGACTCTTAAACGGATTGACCGTTGAGAGTCGTCTTTAAGATATTTATGAACTATCTTAAACAAAATCCTAGTCGCTGGTATCGACTTCATTTTTGAGATATTCAACCGATACACATTGTGGTCTTTATCACAAATAGTCGTGCCTCCTTTCGTTTTCTTTATGGTATATATTTTAACAAAAAAATATATATATTACAATAGAAAAATGGCATAAAATAAAGAAAGTTAGACATTTTCTAACTTTCTTTAAATTCCCTATTCGTCCATATATTCTTGTAGAGTTTCCTCGGTTAATTTGCTAGCCTGCTTATTCAGCTCATAATTAGATAATTCTGGTTGCTCCTTTTTCAACCAGCTATAAATGTTTTCATATACAATTTCATTAGGTTGTTTAGCTTCCCTAAGTTTAACTAGCGTTTTTGCTCTCTTAACAGATAACTGTTTTATTTCCTCTGGAGTTGTTTTATTTTTATAGTCTGGGTTACTCCACTCTGGAGTATTAGTTTTTTTGCTACTTCCTTTAGGTTTTGACTTAGTTTGGTCTGGTGCGCTAAGTGGAGCTACTCTATTATCATATAAAATCTTTACCTCTTCGTAACTTCTCGCTCCACCATCAATCCAGTCTTGCAAAATAGTTGTTACATATTTCCAAGTCTTCATCTTTGCTTGTTTTGCGTGATTTAGTAATAAATCTATGATTGAAATTCTATCTTCTTCGTTGAATTGTTCAATTTTAAAAGCAAAGTCAATTTTATCTTTATCTTCGATTTTTACATTTGGGAAATTACCGAAATATTTTTCATAAGGCTTCGCTTTCAAAGCATAATCATCTTTATCATACACTCCAAGTTCCTTTTTTACGCCCCCAATTATCTCAAGCCCTCGCTTAATAACTGTATGGGCATTTTTTCTAGTTAGAGCCTCTGGCTTCCCTGTTTTTTCTTTAATATCTTGATAAAGCGGGTCATTGAGATAATTGAGATTATATTGTTCAAACTGAGTATGCAATTCATTGAGTGTTTTTAGTTGTCCAATAGTTGGATAATATTCTGGTTTTTCCATAGTCCAAGATAGAGATACACTTGACACCTTTTTACCCTCTTTATTTTCAATAAATGTACCTTGTGAATACTCACTAGGTAAAGTTATAGTAAATTCGGTGTTTTCGTTAATCTCTTGTATAGCTGGAACCAAAAATCTTCTTTTGATATAGGAATAACGTTCTTTGACTTGCCCTCTGACCTTATAATACTTTGCTAAATCTTCAACTGTTAAGTCTATTGTACGACGATTACTTTCCAAAGTTTTCAGCTTCAATAACTCATATAAAATTATCCCTTTATCAGTAAGTTTTTTTAGAGTATTTATGTCTAGTAAGAGTGATAACTTACTGGTCTTTTGAAGTAATAACTTGTGTACATTTAATTGCCCCCAATAAAAAAATACATCTCTACCGACAAGAGTCACTGCTTGAAAAAGATTAAAAACACCAGCCGATTGGTCTTGTGTATAATCGGTATCTGCATCCTCTAAGAACTTATCATTAGCAACAGATAGTTTAATACCAGATAGATTTTCTATATATTTTTTGAGAACATATTTTCTTATAGTTTGAACTTCTCCATCATCACTCAAATAATGAAAAAGTTCATCTACTTTAACAGTAGACACAGAGGTACTTGGTGAGCTGTATTTTTGTAAATTATACAACGCTAAATTAAATAGTTTCATTTCAACTTCATTTAGCTTTTTATCCAAATACGCACTGATAAGAATATCATTTTTGAAAAGTTCATTTTCACTAACTTTTATTTTCGCTTCCTCAATCTCACCTACATGAGTGGGTATCATCTCTTTGGTTGACATAAAAGCCTCCTTTTTATTTAACTTCCAACTAAGATTGTAACACAAAGCGCAAAAAAGCACAATATCCTATTTTGTGCTTTTTTACTGCAAAATTTATGCTTTTATTCTACTTTGCAAAATTTGTGCTTTTTAGTTATTAAAATTTGTGCTTTTTTACTGCAAAATTTATGCTTTTATTCTACTTTGCAAAATTTGTGCTTTTTAGTTATTAAAATTTGTGCTTTTTAACTGCAAAATTTAT
>SKER01000893.1_pt1 | contig 29102 bp, 30 predicted proteins | sample 4826961 | NCBI WGS metagenome assembly SKER01 (sample SAMN11008804, study PRJNA524170) | human gut metagenome | biome: Human fecal sample; material: Feces; isolation source: fecal sample from pouch patient p47 | host: Homo sapiens | place: Israel: Tel-Aviv | collected 2016-11-16 | reverse complement strand
GCTGATCTGCAGAAAGATTTTCATTTCCTTGAATCAGCTTCTTCAAACGGTTAGCCAGATTCGACCACATGCTCTTTATGTTGGCACATGCCTCACGGAGAGCACCAACCCAGTGCTTGGTCTGAAAGTTGTAGACTGTTTCCAGCTTGCCTTTTGAGCCTTTAACCGGCTTGTCCCACTTGCGAACTTGGTTACGCAGAGCCTGCCAGTTATTAACCGCTAGCATCGACTTGATGCCGCAGTAGCGGTTCAAAAAGAAATGCCGGCATCTGCCGTATCTTTCAAAGAAGTCGGACATTCTGGCAAATTCTTCATCGCTTATCTTTTTGGAGTAGACTCTAACTGTCTTGGGCTGAGTCTTTGTCACTGTCTGCTTGACTGAAGAGTTTCTTGCTTTCTTGGATGACTCTTGCATTCTGATGCGACCTCTTTCCATACAGCTTAGCTGAGAAAACAGTGATTATAGATAAAACATCTTCTACAAGTTCTGAATTTGGATCAACGTTGTCTGTCTGATTGATGACAACTAGCTCTACATCGTTTGCCTGGCAGATTGTCTCAATCATTTCAAAGCCAAAACGAACAAGCCGGTCTTGGTAATTTACAACGACTCGCTCACACTGCTTCTTGCAGATCATGTTGATCAGCTCTGTTAGGCCCTTTTTCTTATAGTCGAGACCAGATCCAACGTCTTGAATGATCTTAAACTGATAGCCATTGACTTCGCAATATCTGGACACTACATCCTTCTGTCTTTGGAGGTCTTCTTTTTGATGGCCAGAAGAAACCCGGCAATAGCCGATGGTCAGCAGCTTCTTAGGCTTAGCTGCTTTCATATTGCCTTGTAGAAGCTCATCTAGCATTTCTTTAGTGTAGCGACGTTGATTGGAGGCAGTTCTAAGCGGAGTAATCAATCCCTCAGCTTCCCAATTGCGGAGAGTTGACTTAGCAACATTAAGATATTCAGCTGCTTTTGATATGGACATGTATTCGCTCATTATTTCTTCCTACCAATCTTTTGATACCGACATTATATCATGAATTGGTAAGAAAAAATACCATTTAGTACTGGATGAAATTAATACTTTTTAACAGTCACTTCCCTTTCTTAAAAAGCTTGCTTAAATCATTCTGGCTCAAGCGGACGACGGCGACCTGGCCGCTGGCATCCCGGTAAGGGTCGCTGGCCGTCTGCAAACGGAGCAGCAGATCGGCGGCTTCAGCGCCGGTTAAATTGACCCGGCGGGAAACATTGCTTTCCGCCGCCTTAGCCGCCACCAGCTTCAAGAGACTTTTTCCATCGTTTTCCCGGCTGGACAAGAGCTGGTCCAAGAGCTCCCTGACCTGCACGGTGACTTCCCCTTTCAGCCAGGTTGGGTAAGAGTGCATCAAGAGGGTGTTCTGGCCAAAGTCTTCCATCTCCAGGCCCAGCTGGCGCAAAAGGGGCAGCTGGTCTTTTAATTTCTGGTAGTCATAGACGCTGAAGTCAAAGACCAAAGGCTCAAGCAAGCCTTGCTGGTAGTTCTCGTCTTTTTCCAGGCTGGCTAAAATCTGGTCGTACTCCAGCCGTCTTCTGGCCGCCACCTGGTCAAGCAGGTAAAGGTCGCCCCCGTGTTCAGCCAGGAGATATCCCCCCATCTGGCCCAAAAGGCGCAGGGCCGGCAGGTGTTGCCTTAGCAGCTGGTCAGCCTTTGACGTGACCGGGCTAGCGGCTTCCTCTCTGCCCGCAAAAGGCGGCAGGGCCGTCTGTTCCTTGACATGCTGGTCCCAGCTCTTGGTTAAGACATATTGGTCATCTTCTCTGACCTGGTTTAAGTCCACGTATTCCGGAGCAGAAGTTTTTTCTTCTTTCTCTTCTTGTTTATTTTCTTTCTTCTCTGCTGTTTCTTTTGTTTCTTTTGACTCTGTTTCTTTTTTATTAGTTATATCTGTTTTGCCTTCCGGCTCAGCCACCTGGGAGACTTCCAGCTGGAAGTCATCTGGCCGGCGGGTGTCGACCACGTTTGGTTTTAAGTTGAATTCCAATTGGTCCAACTGGGTCTTGTCTTTAAAAGGAGTCAGCTGAAAAAGCGGGCTGGCCTCGTCCTCATCCATTAAAGCCTCAGTCACGGCACTGGTGATCAAGCGGCTGAGCTCTTTTTCCTTGGACAGGCGGACTTCTTCCTTAGTCGGGTGGACGTTGACGTCGACTAAGAGGGGATCAGCCTCAATCGCCAAGACCGCGATCGGGTACTTGCCCCCCAATTTGTTGCCGTAGCCGTCCAAAAGGGCACTGGAGAGCTGGTAGTTCTTGATGTAGCGGCCATTGAGCAAAATCGAGATAAAGTTGCGGGATGACCGGGTCAAGTTTGCTTCTGACACCAGGCCATAGAGGGTAAAGTCCGGGTCCTCATTTTCCACCGTCAGCATTTTTTCGGCGACTTTGCGGCCATAAATATTGGCCACGTCCTGCTTTAAGTTGCCGTTACCGGGCGTTCTGAGCAAGACTTTCCCGTCGCTGGCCAAAGTCAGGCTGATTTCCGGGTGGCCCAGAGCAATCCGGTTGACAATATCCACAATCTTCAAGAGTTCAGTCTTCGGGCTCTTCAGATACTTCAGCCGGGCCGGAGTATTGTAAAAAATATCCCCGACCGTGATCTTGGTTCCCTTAGCGCTGCCGGCATCTTCCTGGAACTTTTTCACCCCGCCGGCAAAAGTTGCCCAGGTGGCCGTCTGCCCGTCAGTTGAAGTCAAAATTTCCACATGGGCTACGGCTGCGATGGAAGCTAGGGCTTCCCCTCTAAAGCCCAAGGTCGCGATATTGAACAAGTCATGCTCATCTTGAATCTTGCTGGTCGCGTGCCGCATAAAAGCCAGGTCAACCTGGTCCGGGGCAATCCCGCTGCCGTTGTCTTGGACAGAAATCTGCTTTAAGCCCGAATGCTGGACTTCAACCCTGATCCGGCTGGCCTGGGCATCGATCGCGTTTTCGACCAGTTCCTTGACCACGCTGGCCGGCCGCTCAATAACTTCCCCGGCCGCGATCTGGTTGGTCAGATTTTCTGAAAGTTCATGAATTTTCGCCATTATTCTTCCTTCAAGGCCTGCTGCCAGTCAGCTACCAGCTGCATGACTTCCAGCGGCGTCTTTTCATTCAAGTTGACCTGGCTGATCTCGTCTAACAGTTCCTCCTGCTCCGCCTTGAGCGGGTTCTCTTCCACTACTTCCACCGGACTGAAGAGGTCCAGCTGCTGGCGGCTTGGGTTGATCTCCCGGGCCCCTTCTGCTTCCAGGCGCTTGAGCATGCTGGAGGCTTCTCGTAAAACGGCCCGCGGTAGGCCAGCCAATTTGGCCACGTGGATCCCGTAAGACTGGTCGGCTGGTCCTGGCAAAATCTTGTGCAGGAAGATCAGCTGGCCGTTTTCTTCCGTTGCTCCGACGTGGATGTTCTTTAAGTGCGGCAAGGTTTCGTCCAGTTCAGTCAGTTCATGGTAGTGGGTGGCAAAAAGGGTCTTGGCGCCAACCTTGTCATGCAGGTACTTGATAATCGCCCCGGCCAAGGCCATCCCGTCGTAAGTGGCCGTCCCCCGGCCGATTTCGTCAAACAGGACCAAAGACCGGCTGGAAGCGTGCTGGAGGGCCTCATTGGCTTCGCTCATTTCCACCATGAAGGTGGACTTGCCGGAGTAGAGGTCGTCAGCGGCCCCGATCCGGGTGAAGACCTGGTCAAAAACTGGCAGCTTGGCGCTGTCTGCCGGGACGAAGGAGCCGATCTGGGCCATGATGGCGATTAAGGCCAGCTGCCTCATGTAGGTGCTCTTACCAGACATGTTTGGCCCCGTGATGAGGTAGATGCTGGTGTCTTCATCCATGACCAGGTCGTTAGGGATATAGGAGCCAGCTGGTAAAACTGCCTCAACAACCGGGTGGCGGCCGTTCTTAACGGCGATTTCGTTTTTGCTGGAAAAACTTGGCCGGCAGTAATTTTTCTCTTCAGCATCCTGGGCAAAGGCCACGAAGACGTCCAGGGCCGCCAATTGCCGGCCTAGTTCCTGCAAGGCCGGGATATGGGCCTTGACAGCCTCTCTCAGCTGGCTGAAGAGCTCGTATTCCAGGTCAGTTGACCGGCTCTCAGCTTCCAGGATCAAGTTTTCGTGTTCCTTTAATTCCGGGGTAATGTAGCGCTCAGCATTGGTCAGGGTCTGCTTTCTGGTGTAGCGGTCCTGGGGCACTTTAGCGACATTCCCCTTGCTGACTTGGATGAAGTAGCCAAAGACCCGGTTGTAGCCGATCTTCAGATTGTCGATCCCGGTTCTCTGCCGCTCTTCCATTTCCATCTGGGCCAGCCACTTTTTCCCGCCATTCATGGCTTCTCTGTACTTGTCCAGGTCCTCGCTGACCCCGGCCCGGATAATGCCGCCGTCTTTAGCCGAAATCGGCGGCTGGTCAACTAAGCAGTTAGTGATGCTCTCAGCAAGTTCACTTTGCGGGTCGATCCCCTGCCCGTATTTTTCCAGGTCTGGATTGCCCGATTCGGCCAGGGCCTGGATGATCGGCTTGGTCGCCTCCAGGCTTTTCGCCAGTTGCAAGAGCTCACGGGGGTTGACATTGCCAAAAGCCACCCGGCCGCTCAACCGTTCCAGGTCATAGACTCCCTTCAAGGAGTCAACGATATTTTCCCTGGTAAAGTAGTCGTCCAACAGGGCTTGCACCATCTGCTGGCGCTGCTTAATCCGGTCTAAAGACAAGAGCGGCCGGCTCAGCCACTGCTTTAAAAGCCGCCCCCCCATAGCCGTGGTGGTCTTGTCCAAAACCCAGAATAAAGAGCCCTGCTTCCTGCCAGTCGTGGCTGACTGGGTCAGTTCCAGATTCCGCTGGACAGTGTTGGCCATCTGTAAATATTGGCCGATTTCAAAGCTTTCCGCCACTTGCAGGTGAGCCAGGCTCCGCTTCTGCGTTGCCAAAAGGTAAACGACCAGCTGGCGGACGGCGGCTTTTTCCATAGAGTCAGTCAGTTTCTGCTGGACATAGGAAATTTCCGCGTGCTCGCCTTCCAGTTCTGCCGGTTCAGACACGGTGATGTTGGCCTTTTGCAGTCTGTCCCGGTCGCTGGCGCTAAGCTTGCCAGCAAGAACGACTTCCCGGGTTCTCAAAGACAGGAGCTCGTTGACCACCTCGGCGTAGTGCTTGACGTGGGTGGCAAAAATCTCCCCGGTCGACAGGTCGCTGTAAGCCAGGCCATAGCCGCCGGCCTTTTCAACCACGCTGGTCAGGTAGTTGCTTTCCTGGCTGTCGTCTGGCCCCTGGGCCATCTTGGTGCCGGGAGTAACCAGCTGGATGATCCCCCGCTTGACCATCCCCTTGGCCTTCTTCGGGTCTTCCAATTGCTCGCAGATGGCCACCTTGTAGCCTTTTTCCACTAAAGTGTTGACATAAGAATCAACCGCCATGTGGGGCACCCCGGCCATGGGAATCGGGTTTTCCGACTTATTTGACCGGTGAGTCAGGGTCAACTCTAAAATTTGTGATCCCTTGATGGCATCGTCTTCATAGAGTTCGTAAAAATCTCCCACCCGGTAGAAGAGAAAGGCATCCGGGTACTGGTCTTTAATCTGGTAATATTGCTCCATCATTGGAGTCGTGGCTTTTATTGGCATAAAAACTCCCTCGCTTATCGTATGCTTTCAATTATACAGCATTTCGCCGGCCTGCTTGCCTTGTCTGCACGCAAAAAGAGCCCAGCCAAAGCTGGACCCTTCTTACAGTAATTCTTGTGTGTGTTAAACTTCAGTATTTTACATCATGCCTGGTTGAGCTGGAGCAGCTTCCGGCTTGTCTTCCGGAATTTCTGCCACAACTGCTTCAGTGGTCAGCAAGAGGCCGGCGATTGAAGCGGCATTTTGCAGGGCTGACCGGGTCACCTTGGTTGGGTCGATGATCCCTTCGTCAATCATGTTGACATACTTGTCTTCAGCAGCGTTGTAGCCGACTTCCGGGTCAACCTTGCGCAGGTGGTCAACAACGACTGAGCCTTCTTGGCCGGCGTTTTCAGCGATTTGGCGAACTGGGGCAGTCAAGGCGCGGGCCACGATGTTGATCCCGGTTTGTTCGTCAGCAGTGTCACCCTTGGTTGCCTTAACAGCTTCTTCAACGTTAACCAAAGCAGTACCACCACCAGCTACGTAGCCTTCGTCAACAGCGGCACGGGTAGCGTTCAAGGCGTCTTCTACCCGGTAGCGGCGTTCCTTGAGTTCAGTTTCAGTAGCAGCACCGACGTGGATTACGGCTACGCCGCCAGTCAGCTTTGCCAGACGTTCTTGCAGCTTCTTCTTGTCGAAGTCAGAAGAAGTGTCTTCGATTTGCTTTCTGATGGTGTCAACCCGTTCTTGGATGGCTTCCTTAGCGCCAGAGCCGTCAACGATAGTAGTTGAGTCCTTGGTGATAGTTACCCGGCGGGCTTGACCCAATTGGCTGAGCTGGGTGTCCTTGAGTTCCAGGCCCAGGTCTTCAGAAATTACCGTACCGCCAGTCAAAGCAGCGATGTCAGCCAGTTGTTCCTTGCGGCGGTCACCAAAGCCAGGAGCCTTAACAGCAACAACGTTGAAGGTACCGCGGATCTTGTTCAAAACAAGAGTTGGCAAAGCTTCGCCAGTCACGTCATCAGCGATGATCAGGAGTGAGCGGCCTTGTTGCACGATTTCCTGCAACATTGGCAAGATGTCCTGGATGTTGGAAATCTTCTTGTCAGTGATCAAGATGTATGGGTTTTCCAAGTCAGCTTCCATCTTGTCGTTGTCCGTTACCATGTATTGGGACAGGTAGCCGCGGTCGAATTGCATCCCTTCAACCACGCTCAGTTCAGTTTCGATCCCGCGGGAGTCTTCAATGGTGATAACACCGTCATTGCCGACCTTTTCCATGGCTTCAGCGATCAAGTCGCCGATTTCCTTTGAAGCACTTGAGATTGAAGCAACTTGGGCAATTTGGTCCCGGCTGGAAACTTCGTGGCTGTTCTTGTGCAATTGGTCAACGGCTGCTTGGGTGGCCTTCTCAATCCCGCGGCGAATGCCAACTGGGTTAGCCCCGGCAACCACGTTCTTCATCCCTTCTTGCACGATGGCTTGGGTCAAAACAGTGGCCGTGGTCGTACCGTCACCAGCGATGTCGTTGGTCTTTGAAGCAGCTTCAGCAACCAGCTTGGCCCCTATGTTTTCGTAGTGGTCTTCCAGTTCAATTGCCTTGGCGATGGTCACGCCGTCGTTGGTAATCGTTGGGGCGCCGTAGCTTTGTTCCAAAACAACGTTTCTGCCCTTAGGCCCCAAGGTCGTCTTGACCGTGTTGGCCAGCTTGTTAACCCCGTTTAAAAGTGAACGTCTTGCGTCTTCTGAAAACTTGATGTCTTTTGCCATTTTTTAATTCACCCTCCTTAAATTACTTAACGATTGCCAAAATGTCTTTTTCATGAAGGACTAAGTATTCCTTGCCTTCATACTTGACCTTGGTGCCAGAATACTTATCGTATAAAACTTCATCGCCCTCTTGGACGGTCATAGGGAGCTTGCTGCCATCTTTCGCGTACAGGCCGCCGCCTACGGCAACAACCTTGCCTTGGATTGGCTTTTCCTTAGCGTTGGAAGCAAGTACGATGCCACCAACGGTTTGTTCTTCAGCTTCTTTAACTTCAACGATCACGCGATCTCCAATTGGTTGTAACACGTTATTCCCTCCTGAAATTAATTGTCTTTAGAAATTCTTTAGCACTCATCTTGATCAAGTGCTAACTTACAACTATGATAATAATCCCTTTTTTCCAAAAAGGCAAGAGAAAAATAGCACTTTTTAGTCGAGAGTGCTAAAAAGTGCTGTTTTCCTTATTTATTCGTGTTGTTCATGGCCTTTTTCCGCTCTTCCAGCTGCTTCTTGATCATTTCGTCAGAGTCAAGGAAGTAGATCAAGGTCTGCAATTCGGTAGCCAGGTCAACGTTTTGGATCCGGACCCCATTTGGGGCGGACAGGCGGATCGGGGTAAAGTTCATGATCCCCTTGATCCCGGCTTCGATCATTTCATCAGCCGTCTTCTGGGCCGTCGCCTGGGGAACGGTCAAGATAGCGATCTGGATCTGCTGGTCAGCGATCTGCTGCTTCATTTCATCCATTGAGTAAACCGGGACCCCCTGGGTGATCTTGCCGGTGATTTCCGGGTTGATGTCGAAGGCGCAGGAAATTCTGATATTGTTGCTGCGCTTGAAGTTGTAGTTCAAAAGGGCGTGACCCAGGTTGCCGACCCCGACCAGGGCAACATTGGTCAAAGTGTCCTGGTTGAGGATCTTCTTAAAGAAGCTGAGCAGGTTCTTGACGTCGTAGCCGTAGCCCCGCTTGCCCAGGGCACCGAAGTAAGAAAAGTCCCGGCGGATTGAAGCGCTGTCGACTTGGACGGCTTCCGCCAGTTCAGTTGAAGAAACCTTGTCTTTGCCTTCATCATTCAAAAGCAGCAAGTAGCGGTAATATAGCGGCAATCTTTTGGCAGTAGCCTTGGGAATTCTAAATTTGTTGTTCATAAAAAGATGCCTCCAGTTTTTATTTTGTGAATGTGAATCTCTAATCAATCATCTACTATGATACCCATTTTTACCAGTCCTTGGCAAGTCGTATTTTCACAATATTTGCCGTAAAATCCTTTTTATTGAACTTTTTCACAAATTGATTAAGAGATCAGCGCTTCCGGCATTTCCTTTAAAGAAAGAGGAAAAATAAAAGGAGGGAAAAAAGAAGCGGAAAAGAAAGGAAAAATCAGCCCGGCTGGCGGCAGGCAAGCCTTTTGCATGGTACAATGTTTCAAGGTGAAAAAATATGATAATAGCACAAGGACACAATTTGGAGCAACGCTTCGGGGCTGCTCCTATATTCAGCAAGGTAAACTTTTCAATTGAGAACAATGCCCGGATCGGCCTGGTCGGGCCAAACGGGGCCGGGAAAACGACCCTTTTAAAGATCATGACCGGCCGCCAGGAAGCCAGCCAGGGGGAATTTACCGTCAACAAGGGGATCGAGCTTGGCTACATCGCCCAGGAGCACGACTTTGACGAAGAGAAGTCGATCTGGGAAGAGATGCTGACGGTCTTCCAGCCCTTGATCGACCAGGGCCAGCAGCTGGAGAAGCTGCAGTACGCCATCGCCGACCATCCGGAAGACGAAGACCTTCTGCGCCGCCTGGACCAGGCCCAGTATAATTTTGAACAAGCCGGCGGCTATACCTACCAGGCCGAAATCAAGAGCATGCTCAACGGATTCAACTTCCCGGAAGCGACCTGGAACAAGCAGATTGCCAGCCTGTCCGGCGGGGAAAAGACCCGGCTCAGCTTCGTCAAGCTCCTTTTAAAGAAGCCCCCGCTCCTGCTTTTGGACGAACCGACCAACTACCTGGACCTGGATACTTTGGACTGGCTGGAAGCCTTCCTTAAGAACTACCCAGGCGCCATCCTGACGGTTTCCCACGACCAGTACTTCTTAGACCACCTGGCTACACAGATTTTTGAACTCCAGCATGGGGAACTGACTGTCTTTAAGGGCAACTACAGCCAGTACCTGGCGCAAAGAGAACTGCGCGACCAGCAGCAGGAAGCCGCTTATGAAAAGCAGCAGGAAGAGATCAAGCGAGAAGAAGAGTTCATCCAAAAGAACATCGTCCGCGCCTCCACCACCAAGCAGGCCCAAAGCCGGCGCAAGGCCCTGGAGAAGATGGAACTGGTCGACCCGCCAAAGCACAAGTCAAAAGTCCGGATCAAGTTTGACAGCGCCCGGCCGTCAGGCAAGGAAGTCTTGATCTTGAAGGACCTGGCCGTTGGCTATCCAGACAAGACCATGCTTAAGGACATCTCCTTCCAGATCAATAAGGGTGACCGGGTGGCCATCATTGGCCAAAACGGGATCGGCAAGTCCACCCTTTTAAAGACCGTCATGAAGCAGCTGCCGGTTAAGAGCGGGGCCATCAAGTACGGGGCCAGCCTGGACATCGGCTACTATGACCAGGAACTGCAAGGGATAGACTATTCTAAGACTGTGATCGACACCATCTGGGACCGGCACAAGGACATGAACGAAAAGGACATCCGGTCTATCCTGGCCAGCTTTTTGTTCACGGCCAAGGACATCGACAAGCAGGTCAGCCAGCTGTCCGGGGGGCAAAGAGCCCGCTTGACCCTGACCGTCTTGTCCATGGAACACAACAACTTCCTTTTGATGGACGAACCGACCAACCACTTGGACCTGGACGCCAAGGAAGTTTTGGAAAAAGCTTTGGCCGATTACGACGGCACCCTTCTCTTCGTTTCCCACGACCGCTACTTCATCAACGAACTGGCCAACAAGATCGTCGTCGCTAAAGACGGCCAGGCCAAAATCTATGAAGGCAACTACACTTACTACTTGAACGAAAAGGCCAAGGAAGAAGCCGCTGCTCAAGAAACAGCCGCGCAGGAAGCGCCAGTCGTCAAGGCAGTCAGCGAAAGCAAGTTCTCCTACCAGGAGCAGAAAAAGCGGGACTCGGAAAAGCGGAAACTGGAGCGTCAGGTCGCCCAGGCAGAAAAGGACCTGGAAGAGCTGGAAGCAAAAGAACAAGAGATCCAGGAAGCAATGGCTGACCCGGCAATCGCCGCCGACTTCAGCAAGCTGGGGCCTCTCCAGGAAGAATTGACCGCTGTCCAGGAAAAGATCAGCCAAGTTAGCCAGGCTTGGGAAGATGCCTCCTTGGCCTTGGAAGAATTTTAATTTTAGGCAAAGGAAAAGCAAGTCCGTTACTGGACTTGCCTTTTTGTTGCATTTTCGTCTTGCTTTTTACTTGTAATCAGCCGCATATGGCAGTTCCATTGATGGATCAGCGTCAAGCCGCAGATCGGCAAAGTCGCCTTCCAGGTACTGGTTGTAGGCTGCTGCCCCAATCATGGCAGCATTGTCCCCGCAGAGCTTAAGCGGCGGCAGGATAACCTTCGGTGCCTTTTCCAAAGCAGCGATCTCCTTGTTCATCCGCTCTCTTAAGCCCAGGTTGGCGGCAACCCCGCCCCCCATGATGAAGGTCTTGGGCTGGTACTGCCGGATGGCCCGCATGGTCTTTTCAGCCAAAACGTCCACCACGGCCGCCTGGAAGCTGGCCGCCAGGTCATACTTGTCTAATTCCTGCCCCAATTGGTCAGCATGGTGGCAGGTGTTGATAAAGGCACTCTTGAGGCCTGAGAAGGAGAAGTCGTAATTATCTTCATCGATCATGGCTCTAGGGAAGCCGAAAGTATCCTTACCCTGGTGGGCCCACTGGTCGATCGTCTTGCCGGCCGGGTAGTTGACCCCCAAGACCCGGCCGATCTTGTCGTAAGCTTCTCCGGCCGCGTCATCGCGGGTGTCGCCCACGATTTCAAAGTGGGTCGGGTCTTTCAGCAAAACAATTTCGGTGTGGCCGCCGGAAACCTGCAGGGCCAAGGCCGGATACTCAACCGGTTCAACCAGCTGGGCAGCTGAAATGTGGCCCATGATATGGTCCACCCCAATCAAAGGCAGGCCGGTCGCCATGGAGGCCGCCTTGGCCGCGTTGATCCCGATCAAAAGGGCTCCGACCAGGCCTGGCCCGTGGGTTACGGCGATGGCGTCCAGATCTTCCCAGCTGACCTTGGCTTCTTCCAGGGCTTCCCGGGTAATCTGGGTAATCACTTCGATATGGTGGCGGCTGGCCACTTCCGGCACAACCCCGCCAAAGCGGGCATGGCTCTTGATTTGGGTAGCCACGACCAGGCTTTCGATCTCTGACCCGTTCTTGACCACGGCAGTCGAAGTCTCGTCACAGGAGCTTTCAAAAGCTAAAATGCGAATGTCTTTCTTTTCCTTCACAGTCAGTTCTTCTTTCTTAGATGGCAGATCATGTTCAAACCGTCGCTGTCCGGACGGTCATCATTATCGTAGTAGTTCTTGCGGACAAAATTGTCTTCAAAGCCAATCTGCCGGTAGAGTTCTTGGGCTTTCTTGTTTTCGACCCGCACTTCCAAGGTGACCGCTTTAAGGTCAGCCGACTTGGACAAGTCTAAAACCGTCTTAACCAGGTAGCTCCCGATCCCCTGCCCCTGCTCTTTCGGCATCACCGCCAAAAAGGTGATGTGGGCTTTAGAGAGACTGAAGCGGCAGCCGATGGCTCCAACCAAAAAATCCCCCTCAAGCAAGAGCAAGTATAAGGAATCCCGGCGACGCAATTCTTCGGCAAAGACTTCCCCGTCCCAGGGCAGGCGGCCGGCATAAACTTCCTTTTCCAGCAAAAGGAGGCGGGCAAGCTCGCCTGCCTCCGCCTTCTTTAAGCAGTATTCATGGCCGCTGATGCTGATTGCCCGGGGGGTAAACAGCACCAGGTCAGCTTTAAAGAATAGTCCCATAAGTCTAAACTTCTTCTACATATGCACTGTCTGCTTCAAATTCCTGGCCGGTCTTCTTTGCCCAGTCATACTCAGCCTGCGTCCGGCGCAGATAGTTCGGCACGGCCTGGTCCGGATCAAGGACGGGAGCACTTACCGCCAAGCGGCCAATTGCACCGGCGTGCAGAAGGTTCTCTTCCCCTTCAGCCAGGCGCAGGTCCTTGTCAGCCAGCCCTGCCGCGATTTCTTCCAGGTACTTGCTGAAGTCGCTGCCGACAAAAATCACCCTCTGGTCAGGCAGGGCCCCTACTTGCTCTAAGAGCTCGCTTAAGTGGTAGTGACTGTCTGCAATCACGGCTTCCTTGCCCCGGTAGGCACCGGCAAAGAAGTTCTTGTTTCTGGCGTCTAATGCCGCCACGATCAAGGCATCTTCACCGGCAAAGTTCTGGGCCAGGGCCTGTAAAGTTGAGACCCCAACCAGCTCTTTATTCAAAATGCTGGCAAACATCTTAGCCGTGGTCAAGCCGACTCTGAGGCCGGTATATGAACCAGGCCCGATCGCCACCGCGAAGCGGTCGATGTCTTTTAAAGACAGACCGTTTTCTGCCAGCAGGCTGGCAATATCCGGATCAAGGTCAACGCTGTGGTTGCGCTGGTTTTCCTCGATCTTTTCGCTGACCAAGTGGTCAGCTTCATTCAAGGCAACGCTCAAATCGCTCGTTGCCGTCGAAATGCTTAAAATCTTCATGCTCTAACTTTTATTTCCTAAAATTTTCTACTCAGCTTGACCCGGGACAGGCCTTCCAGGATAAACCAAACCACGACCATCTGAATCCATGGAGTAATCATTTCCTTGAGGATCCGGCTGGACAGGGCGACCATAAAGTTAGTCCCGTACATCATGCTGACCCAAAGGGTGTTCAAGCCGATGTTGCAGATTACCGTGACGCAGATTACGGACGCGATGACCCGCCAAATCTGGATGGGCTTCTTGTACAAGAAGAAGCCGTAGATCATCGGCCCAAAGGCCGCGGTCAAGGTGTAACCGATAAAGAAGCCGCCAAGGTTGCCAAAAATTGCGGATGAAACCAGGTCGCTCAAGGCACCGCCGGCAAAGCCCCACCAAGGCCCGAACAAGTAGCCCAGCATGACGCTGCCGATAAAGCCCAGGCCCACCTGCAGGGTGGCATCCCCGACCTTAAACTGTCCCAAAACAACCTTGATGGCGATAACCATGGCCAGTAAGACCAGCTCCCGCAGCTCCAGCTTGCTGCTGACTTTTGATTCACTTTTCACAAGACTGTCCTCCTAAAAAATGGCTTAACAAAAACAACTGAATCAGTCTCTATTAAAGCACATTTTTTGCCAGTTTACCTCACAAAGTGCCATAAGTTCACCTTGCCGGGTAATGGCGTGGCAGGTCTTGACAGCGCTGTCTTCCGTTTCCTGCATAACCTGGCAGGCAACTTCATCGCCGTATTTAATTTCCTTCTCAAACTTGATGGCCAGGTCTTTAGGCTCATGGCTGTTGACGAAGTCCCGGGGAAGGCTGTCGACGATCCAGTCCAGGTAGTGGGCGTTGTTGACGTGGTGGTTGGAGTCCAGGTCATAGTAGTAGGCCCGGTAGACCTTCTCGTCTTTGTAATCGTCTTTTGGCCGCAATTTCTTAAAGCGGGGTATTTTAGCCAAGAGGGGTGCTCCCAATTCCTCAGCGATTTTATCATCGCTGGGCAAAAGCTTCCGGCTCTTTAAATCAAACAAAACCCACTGGCTGTGGGCAATTACCAGGTCTTTGCCTGCTTCGTCCTCAATGCCGAAGTCCCGGTAGGACAAAAAGCGGTTGTAGCCAACCGCTTCGGTCCAGACCCTAACCTTTTGCCCGGCCCGAGGAAGGCTGGTAAATTCAAACTCGTACTGAGTGACTACCCAGCCCCTGCCCAGCTCTTTCATGGCGCTAGCCCCGCCTAAAGTTGGCGCCAGCTGCCCGTCAGAGCTTTCCATCATCAGGTCGATCATTCTGGGCAATTTCAGCTGGCCGCTTTCCCCGCAGTCGGCGTATTCCAGCTGGTAATCCTTGTAGTATCTCATTTTGCCCCCTCCTGGTGGTAGCGGTCATAGAGTTCGTTTTTGGAAACACCCTGGCTCTTGGCCACCTGCTTGATGGCATCCTTTTTAGAAACGCCTTGGGCAACTTGCTCTTTGACCAGCTTGACCAGGTCAGCCCAGTCCAGGGTCTTTTCTTCCATGTTTGGCGACACCAAAACGACGAACTCGCCCCGGGGATCGACTTCTTTAAAGTGCTGGATGACTTCTTCCAGGCTGCCGCGGACGAATTCTTCATGAATCTTGGTCAGTTCTCTGGCGCAGACGACCTGCCGGCCGCCTGGCAAAACTTCCGCCATTTGCTCTAAGGTCTTCAAGAGCCGGTGGGGTGCCTCATAAAAGATCGAAGTGGCTCTTGAAGCATTGATTTCTTCTAAAAAAGGCCGCTGCTGGCTGGCCTTGCGGGGCAAAAAGCCGTAGTAGGTAAAGGGCTGCCCGTCAAAGCCGGAAGCGATCAAGGCCGTGGCAAAAGCCGACGGGCCCGGCAGGGGAACGACTGGAACATTGCTTTTGATGCATTCCTGGACCAAAATATAGCCAGGATCAGAAATCACCGGCATGCCGGCATCGCTGATCTCAGCGATTGTCGCCCCCTCCTGCATCAACTTGACCAGTTCCGGCGCCTTTTCTTTAGAGTTGAACTTGTGAAAGGCCACCATCTTGTTGTGAATGCCCAGCCGGTCCAGCATGATCCCGCTGGTTCTGGTATCTTCAGCGGCAATGTAGTCAGACTCTTCCAGAATCCGCTTGGCCCGGATCGTAATGTCTTCCAGGTTGCCGATGGGGGTAGGCACCAAGTAGAGCTTGCCCTGCTGGTCATCCGCGTAGCTGTGTTGCGTTTGCATTATTTGTGCACCGCCTTCTTTCCAAAATTATCCAAAATATCCAGGCAAAACATGCAGTCCGCGCTGGGATCCCGGTGAGTTCCGTAGTACATGTTGCAAATATGGTAGCCAGACTGGTAGATCTGCTTGAGCATGGCCATCCCGCTCTGGCTCTTGCCCTCGTGTTCTTTAACCGTCAATTTGTCCAGCTTCTCGCGCAAAAGCTGGTTTTCAACCTTGAGCTCGGTATTTTCCTTCAAGCTCTCCAGCACCTCCTGCTGCAGGGAGTCCATGCTTTTGAGCATGCGCTCCATCTGCTGCTGCAGCTGCTGCAATTTAGTATATGGGTCCACTTTCCTTACCGCCTTTACTGCTGCCACTTTAAGGCCAAATAGTCCAAATTGTTCAAAAAGCCGACATTACTCTGCCGCATCTGGTCAACCCGCATGAGGTCCGCCAAAAAGTTGGCCGCTTCCTGGTAGTCACCCTTCTCCAGGTCCTTTTCGCCCCACTTCTTGAGCAAAATCCAGACATACTTCTCCCAGGCCTTGGTCCCCTGCTTTTGCTTTTTAACCAGGCCCGCCAGCTGGTGGGCGGACACGATAGCCAAAGAGTCATGCTCGCGGAGCTCCTGGTAAAAATATTTTACCGCCTGGTCGACTTCCTGGCTGCTTTTCACCTGGTCAACTTCTTCCTGGCTCATCCCGTTGGCCAAAAGGAGCCTGTCCTTGCTGGAAGCAGCTTGCTGGCTGAAATTGATGATTTGGGTTCTGGACTTGATCGTCGGCAGAATCTGCCCGCCGTTATTGGCAATCAAGAAGGTGACTACCGGCGCCGCTGGCTCTTCAAGCAGGTTGAGCATGGCGTTTGCAGCCGGCAGGGTCAATTTCTGGGCATGGTTGATCACGAAGTAGCGCCGGTCGCCTTCCAGAGGGCTCTTGGCTAATTCCTGCTTAAGCGGCCGGATCTGGTCAATCGCGATCGACTGCTTGTTTTCTTCCGTGTCGATCAAAAAGACGTCCGGGTGGTTGCCGGCCAGAATCCGCCGGCAGGCCGGGCAGGTCCCGTCCGGCTTCTTTTCGCCCGTGCAGTTCACGTAGCAGATCAGCCAGTAGGCCGTGTTTAAGGCTTCTGCCTCATCACTTGACAAGAGCAGGTAGGCATGCGACAGCTGCCCCCGATCCTGGGCTTGCTTGAGCTGCCGGGATTCAGAAGCGCCAATTTGCTTTAAATCCAGCATTAAAAGTGCAGGAACTGGTCAACCGGCAAGACAAAGACCGTCGCGCCGCCGACCGTGATGTTGACCGGTTCAATCGGCTGCTCGAAGGAAATGCCAGGGTGAATGCCAGGGTTGATTGTTTCTTCTCTGGTTTGGGAATGCTCTTCGATCAGCTTCAAAACGCCGTCAACGTCTTCATCTTCCACCCCAAGCAAGAAGGTGGTGTTGCCTTCACGCAAAAAGCCGCCCGTTGACGCCAGTTTAGTGGCGCCGACATTGTTGTCAACAAAAGCCGCCTGCAGGCGCTTGGCGTCTTCAGACTGGACAATGGCAATAATCAGTTTCATCTTGATCCCCCCTAAAACAATTCTGGAAATGTGCTTTTCATCAGTTTAACACTTGCGGCCACAACTTGCGGCAAATCTTGACTCGCGTCGACCACTTTTACCCGGTCCGGATGAGCCTGGTTGACCTTTTGGTAGCCCCGATAGACCTCTTCATGGAAGGCCAGCTTCTCTTGTTCCAGCCGGTCTTCGCTGCCTGACCGGACCTTGGCGATTCTGGCCAGGCCCTGGGCCGGGTCTAAATCCAAAAAGATGGTCAGGTCCGGCTCCAAGTGGCCGGTAGCGAAAGCGTTGATCTGGGCTACTTCATCAATTCCCAGTCCCCGCCCCTGGCCCTGGTAGGCCAAAGAAGAGTCGACAAAGCGGTCGGAGATGACCAGGTCCCCCCGCTTTAAAGCCGGATTGATGATCTCGCTGACATGCTGGGACCGGCTGGCCGCGTAGAGCAGGGCCTCGGTCTTGGCATTCATTTCCGTATTGGCCGGGTCCAGGATGATGTCGCGGATTTTTTCCGCGATTTTTGACCCGCCTGGCTCCCGCGTTACTAAAATTTCCCGCTTGCACTGGCCCTGGATGGCCTTGACGACTTCATTGATCACTGTCGTTTTGCCGGCGCCGTCGGGACCTTCAAAAGTGATAAAGTAACCTTGCATTTGAACTTGCCTCCTATCTATCTATTTTACAGAACTAAGGCTAGTATTTACAGACTTATCTTCCCACTAAATCTAGTAGGTAAAAATCGTAAAAAAATAATCCCCCGAAACCGGGAGATTATCAGTTTTTTATTGGGAAATGGCGTTGGTCACGCCGGTGTAAGAAGCATGGCGGTAGCGGGCCTCATCGTACAAAAAGGCATACTCAGCTCTTAAAATCTTGTCCACCACGATATTGTCATCGGACATGTCCAGGGTCATGTTGTCTAAACCATTGCTAAGGCTGATTTCCTGCTGCAGCTTTTCTACCAAAGCCATCAGCTTCTCATCTTCTGCTTGCTTGATTTTGTCGCTGTGCTTACTCATGCTATAGCTCCGTTCTACCTTGAACTGCCCGCTTCAAAGTGATCAAGTTGGCATACTCAATGTCTGAGCCGACCGCCAGGCCCGCGGCCAGCCGGGTAACCTTGAGGCCGGCCGGCTTGATCAAGCGGGAAATGTACATGGCCGTTGACTCCCCTTCCGGGGTGGAATTAAGGGCCAGGATGACTTCTTTGGCAGCATCATTTTTCTGCAGGCGGACGATCAAGGACTTGATGTTGATCTGCTCCGGCCCGATTCCGTCCATCGGGGACAAGACCCCGTGCAGGACATGGTAGAGGCCGTCATATTCGCCCATATTTTCAAAGGCCATCACGTCCTTGGCTTCCTCAACCACCATGATGGTTGACCGGTCCCGGGCTGGATTGCTGCAGATGGCGCAAGGGTCTTGTTCGGTGATGTTGCCACAGACCGAGCACTGGCGCAGCTTTTCCTTAACGTCGACCAGAGCCTGGGCGAATTCGTCCACGTCTTCTTTAGGCATGTCCATGGCGTAAAAGGCCAGGCGGGTCGCCGTCTTTTCACCGATGCCCGGCAGTTTCATGAAGGAATCAATCAAGCGGGCGATTGGCAATGGGTATTGCAAATTACATCAGGCCTTTCGTGTACTTGCCCAGGCTCTGCTGGGTTGCCTGGTCGATCTGCTTCAAGCCCTTGTTAACAGCGTCGATAACCAGGTCTTCCAGCATGTCCGGATCATCCGGATCAATGGCTTCCGGCTTGATGAACAAGCTCTTTAAAGTCCGGTCGCCGGTAAAAGTAGCCACTACCATGTCGTCAGCTGCCTTGCCGGTGAATTCCTGGGTCGTGATGTTTTCCTGTTCCTGGGCCATTTGTTCCTGCAGCTTCTTGGCTTGCTTCATCATTTGCTGCATGTTCATGCCGCCCATTCCTGGGAAAGCTGGTCTCTTGCTCATGAAAAAATCTCCTTTTACTACTTCGTTTTTATCTGCTTAATTTTAACGCGAAAAAAGTTTTTTGGCGAATATTAGTCCTTAACCTGGGCCAAAGGGCCGAAAAGCTCTTCTGCCTTGGTCACGATCGCATCATCTGCCGCTTCTTCCGGCGGCGCCTGGTCCGGCAAAGGCGGCTCAGGAGCTGCTTCTTCTGCCGGCTGGGCTTCTGCTGGCTGGGCCTTGGCCCGGAGCTGACTGGCATGTTCTTTAATGAATTCCTGGCGGATCTTTGGCCAGGCCTTTTCGTCAACGATGGCGATGGTCCAGCTCTCCTTGGTCAATTGATCCAGGTCAGCTTTGAGAGTTGCTAAAAATTCCTGAGGATTTGTGGCCAGCTGCCAGGCCCGGGACTGGCTGGACAAAAGAACCGCCCGGTCGCTGGCCGCGATCGGCTGCAGGAAGCCCAAGACCGTCTTGGCCGGCTCTTCCAGCATGCTTGGCAAGTCGCGGTCCCAAAGGTTGCGGGCCTCAGCTAAGCCGGACTTGGTGGCCTGGCTTAAGACCGCGTAGATCTCTTCCTGGCTGCTGGTGATTTCAGCCTGCAGGCTTTCGGCTTGCTGCTGCTTTTCCGCCGCCTGCTGGGCCACTTCGGTTGCCCCGCCCTTTTGCGTGTACAGCTGCTGGTTGAGCTGGAAGACATGGCGGGGGCTGAAGGCCTGGCTTGGCCGCTGACTCAGCTGCTGAACCTGCTGGGTCAGCTGGTGGACTTGTTCTTTCAAGGCCTTGATCTGCCGCTCTATGGCCGGGTTGCTGGCCGCGGAAGCAACTTGCGGGCCTGCCTGGCTGTTTTGCCGCTTCTGGCTGGCCTGGACTAAAAAGACTTCCAAGGGAATCTGCTGCTGGTTGGTAAAGCGGAGACTGCCCAAGGCGTCATTAGCCTGGTCAATGATCTGGCTGAAGCGGTCCGGGCTTTGCTGGGCAATTTCCTGGGCAAAGTCATCCGTCAGGAATTCCCCCTGTCCTGTTTTGGTAAAAAGCATGGCCTGGACGGTCAAGCTGATAATTTCATTTAAGATGTTTTGGGCGCTGGCCCCGTCCTGGATGGCAGACTTAGCTAAGTCCAGGGCCGTCTGGCTGTCCCCGTTTAAGAGGGCCAAAAGGAGCTTTTCCACTTGCTCCTGGGCGGCGAAGCCGGTGACTTCCAGGGCGTCCTCGTAGCGGACACTGCTTTTTTCAAAAGAAAGGAGCTGGTCCAAAATGCTCAAGGCATCCCGCATCCCCCCGTCAGCGACTTGCGCGATGACCTTTAAGGCCTTGTCCTCATATTCGACCCCTTCCTGGCCCAGGATGTATTCCATCCGCTGGACCATGGCCTCATTTGAGAAGCGCTTGAAGTTGTAGCGCTGGGTTCTGGAAATGATGGTGGCCGGCACCTTCTGCAGTTCAGTCGTCGCCAAAATAAAGACGACGCTGGCCGGCGGTTCTTCCAAAGTCTTTAAAAGGGCATTGAAGGCTGAAATCGACAGCATGTGGACTTCGTCGATGATGTAAACCTTGTACTTGCCTTCAGTTGGGGCGTAGTGGACCTTGTCTAAAAGGTCGCGGATTTCGTCAACGCTGTTGTTTGAGGCCGCGTCCATTTCAATTATGTCCGGCATTGCCCCCTGGTCGGCGGCCAGGCAGTTGCTGCACTCGTTGCAAGGTTCGCCCTCTTGCAGGTTTAAACAGTTCAAGGCCTTGGCAAAAATCTTGGCGCATGAGGTCTTCCCCGTCCCCCGCGGGCCGGCAAAAAGAAAGGCATGCGAGACCTTGCCCCGGATAAGTGAATTCTTGAGGGTATCGGTAATAGCTTCCTGCCCGACCACATCATCAAAGGTGCGCGGGCGCCATTTGCGATACAAAGCTTGATAAGCCATACATTCTCCCCGTAATGAAAAAGCTCCTAGCCCCGAAGAGCTAAGAGCTTGTTAATTGCTAAATAAAGGGCACATGCCCAAGCGACCTTAGTGCTGCTACCTTCCGGTCCTGACACGCTTCGGAGGTCGAACATTGCCCAATAAATATTGTAACCTAAACTAATCCTTTTGGCAATTTTCCTGGGCTTTTTTTTGCTAATTTTTGCTTGCGGCGGATTTCCCGGAAGAAATCTTTCAAAAGCTGGGCCCCTTGCTCCTTGTAAAGACCCCGGATGACCTTGGGATGGTGGTTGAATTTTTCCACGCTGAAGAGGTCGACCACGCTGCCGGCGGCGCCAGCTTTGGGGTCCATGGCCGCGAAGTAGACTTCCTTGATCCGGGAGTTGATAATGGCTCCGGCACACATGGCGCAAGGCTCCAGGGTGACAAACAGACTGCAGTCGATCAGGCGCCAGGAGTCTAGCTTTTGGCAGGCTTCTTTAATAGCCAGAATTTCGGCATGGGCTGTCCCGTCTTCATCCAGCTCCCGCCGGTTGTAGCCCCGGCCGATAATCTGCCCGTCTGGCCCCACGACAACGGCCCCGATGGGAACCTCGTCTTGCCGGCGGGCCTTTTCTGCTTCCGCAAAGGCGGCCTCCATGTAGGTCTTTTTTTCTTCGCTTGAATGCATTATTTCTTCACGCTCTTTAAAATGTAGTAGCCCTTGTCCCGGGTCAAGATTTCGCAGTTGCCCAGGCTGGCTGCCATCAGCTTCTTCGCGCTCGGCGCCCCCTGCTTTTTCTGGATGACGACCAGCAAAATCCCGCCATCAGTTAAGTGGTCCTTAGCTTCTGACAAAATGCTGGACCAGATGGCTTTGCCGGCCCGGATCGGTGGATTGGTCACGATCATGGCATATTGGCCGGAAACTTCTTGATAGCGGTCTGAGGCAAAAATATTAACGTTGCCTGCCCCGTTGGCCGCCGCGTTTCTTCTGGCCAGGTCCATGGCCCGTTCATTAACGTCAACCATGTCGACCTGGCGGCCGGGCCACTTTTTAGCGGCGAAAAGACCGATCGGGCCATAGCCGCAGCCGACATCCAGAATATTGCCGCCTGGCAGCTCCTGGTCCAGCATCTGCTCAATCAAAACCCCGCTGCCGTAGTCGACCCGGTTTTTGGAAAAAACGCCGGCGTCCGTGGTCAGGTTTAAGTTAATGCCATTAAGGTGGTAGTTGACATGGTGCTCATCATGGTCAACCGTGGGATTTTCAGTAAAGTATTGTTCAGCCATCTTATGCCTCGCTGATCTTTACGGCGTCAGTACCGTCGATTTCGCTGACCTGGACCTGGACGTCCTCGCTGGCCGCGGTTGGGATGTTCTTACCGATAAAGTCCGGCCGGATCGGCAGTTCCCGGTGGCCCCGGTCGATCAAGACCGCCAGAGCGATCTTGTCTGGCCGGCCCTGGTCCATGATGGCGTCAAGAGCTGCCCGGATGGTCCGGCCAGTGTAAAGGACGTCGTCAACCAGGATGACCGTCTTGCCAGTCAAGTCAAAGGAAGTGTCAAAGCTGGCAATGGCCTTGGCCTTTTCCTCCTGGCTGAGGTCGTCCCGGTAGGCGGAGATGTCTAAAGACAAGACTGGCAGTTGGCTGTCTTCAATCTTGGCCAGGCGATCACCGATTCTCTGGGCCAGGTACCAGCCCCGGGTCTTGATCCCGATTAAGACCAGGTTTTCCGTCCCCTGGTTTCTTTCCACGATTTCGTAGCTCATTCTGGTCAGAGCCCGGCGGATCCCCGCTTCATCCATGATTTGTTTGCTCATTTTTCTTCTCTCCGTATGGTAGTTTTTTTCTATTCTATTGTTCTTTTCTGTTTCTATTTTTTATTCTGGTAAAAAAGCATCGCTAACCATTTTATAAGACTGGCCCGGATGTAGTCAAATTCCGCCAGTTCTTTTCATAAGCGCTGGCCACCAGGTCCAGGTACTTGTCATAGTCAAGCGAATGCAAAATTGCTTCCTGCTCTTCAGCTTGAAGTAAGTTGACGGCCCGGTTTTCCACGTGCATGGACCAGTCAGGTGACAGATTAGGAATTTTCTGGACCGTAGCCTCCCGCCCTTTTGCCAAGTTGCCCAGGCCGTTAGCCTTAAGGACGGACAGGGCTTCTTGGTCATGCTGGATCACGGCCTCCCCGCTTTTCTTGCGCTTGTTCAGCATGGCCGGGGTCAGCTTTTTAGCCGCGGCGGAATAAAGGTGGACCGTCTTCGGCAGGCCGTCTTGATAGATAAAGACCCGGTTGTAGCGCTGCAAGATTAAGAGCTGGCCGGCATCCCCCCGGCCGAAAATGCAGTTAGCCCGCTCCTTGCTGTGGTTGGCTGAGAGGACGTTTTGGAACATTCTGAGCCGGTGGGCCGGGTCTGGGAAGGCTTCCTCAGCTTCCGCCAGAATCTGCCGGCCCAGATCCCGGTCAAAAGGCGCTGCCAGGTCTGTTCTTTTTTCCAGCAGGTAGCGGCTTAGGGCCCAGTCGATGATGGCCGGGTGGGCCAGGGACTTGGTCGGGCTGGTGTCCTTCCGGCAGGCCAGGCTGCCTGAGGCAGACAGGATCTTGGTCAAGTCCGGGCTGGCTTCCAGGCGGTTGTTGGAGTCTTTAGAAACCAGGTAGAGTTCTTCTGGCACGATCTCCACCCCGATTTCAGCGGCTTCTTTAGCCAGAATCTTCCGGTTTAAGTCCGCGTCCAAAACTGAGTAAAGGCCATCAGTATTGGTTGACACAATCCGGGCTCCGGCATAGGTCTGGGCCTGGCCGATCATATAAGTGAAGAGCTGGCCGATGATCCGCATGGACCGGATCCGGTTGTTCATTCTAATAGAGGACGGCACTTGCCCCTCTCTTGGGTCAGCGGCCCCGGTAGCTGAGTTTAAAATCAGCTTGGTCCCTTCTCTTTCAATGTTGAACATCCGCCGCTCTTCGTCGCTGTATTGAGGATCGGTCCGCTTTTTGTCCAATTCCTGCTTTCTTTCAAAGATCGCCGTATACCGGTCTTCACCTAAGCGGTCATTGTAAAAAGCATTCAAGCGCCGGAGCATGTTTGGATAGTAGGAAGTAAAGTCCTCGTGGTTGGTCAGGTCGCTTGAAGTAAAGGCATAGCGGTCATCCAGTCGGACCCGGCTCCCCTGCTTTTTGAAAACGGTTGGTTCATCTTGACTGAAGTCCCGCCAAAACTGCCCCCGGTCGGCTGGATCCGTCTGCTCCATCAGCTTGATCGTTGCTTTGGCAGTCAGAAAAGTCTGGTACTTTTCCACCCGGCCGTCTGGCAGGGTAACTTCCCTGGCCTTACGCAAGTCCAAAGGGTCTGGGTAAAGCTTTTGCACATAAGCCAGGTCAGCCTGCTTTTTCTCCCAAAGGGCATGGTCTTTTAAATAAAGGTCACGGTTATATTCTGACCCATGCAGGCCGCCGACGGAAAAAGTAATGTAGCAAGTCGATGGCTGGCCGTCCTTTTGGTAGTAGAAAAGGTTGGTATCTTCGTTTTCGACATCACTTAAGTCGCTGACCGGCAGGGCCTGGTCGCCGTAATCTTCCCGGTATTCTTTTGAAGGATTGAAGTTCTTGCCGGCAAACTGCTTGTAGTAGTCATAAACCCGGTCGAACTTCTTGCGTAAGTTTTCGTCCTCAAAGAGCTTGTAGAAAAAGTCCCGGCTTTCTTCCAGGATGTCTCTCTGCTTTTCGCCCGTTTTTTCCGCCACGCTGGCCGCCGGGTACAAGAAGGAAACAGCCCGGTCGTCTTTTAAGCGGCCGTATGGGCAGATGGTCCGGCGGGCAAAATTAGCAGAAGAAGAATCAATGGTCAAGCGGTCTTTTCTGACAAAGGCCGGGCCGATTTTCGCCTGGTAGCTGTCCTCGTCTTCTTGGTAGATCAAGTCCGGGTACTGGCCCAAGAGGCCCTTTTTCAAAATAAACTGGCCCTGGTAGTAAGGATGGCAGAAAAGCTCCTTTAAGTTGACCACGTCAGAAACGTTGTAGGCAATGAGATCTGCCAGTTCTTCAGGACTGGTCAAATAGTCCTGGCCAGGCTTTAATTTGTCACTTTCCAGAATCTGCCAGCCCAGCATCCCCAAAAGGCGCTTGAGGCCAACCCGTCTTTGCCGCTCATTGAGCTGGGCCACGTCGATATGGCGGCCGGACATCTGGAAGTTTTTGGCAACTAAACCCATGGTCTTGTCCTGCCAAAGGCGCAGGCGCATGTTGCCGATATAGCGGCTGAAGAGCTCATCGTTAAAGTCCCGCATCTCCCTGGCCGTCACGACTGAAAAGCGGTCCCGCTTGCCGCTTTCGCCAGGCTGCCAGGCTCTAGTAAAGTAGTAGGCCAGCATGGTCAAGTCGTAGTTACTGGAATTGTAGCCCATCAGGTAGGGCGCTTCTTCTTCCTGGTAGCCTTGGTCAGTGTCGCAGACCGGGCGGAACTGTCCAGGGAAAGAGGACGGGGCTTGGGGATCATTGACGTATTGGGCATCTGAAACCCCAAAGGTCTGGGCCAGACGGGCGGAAGCTGCACTTGAGCAGAGATTGTAGTAGTAGATCTCCCCTTTAAAGTTCTGGTTCTTCTCCCGGATCCGCCGGGCAGCAGCCTTCTTAAAGTCCAGGCTGTCTTTGTCATTTAAGGCCGGATCATCAACCAGATAATAGATGTCAACCCGCTGGTCGTCTGGCCGGTAACAGGACAAGGTAAAGGCGTTGGTCAAAGATTCGATATCGTAGAAATAAGAATTGAGTCGGCTCATTTTTTCCTCCAGTCGTTTACTTACATTTTAGCAAAAAGCAAGAAAAAAGCGGGCCATCAGGTCCGCTCCCTTGTCCTGCCGTGCAGCTGCTCATAGCGCTCCAGCGACATTGAGGTTACATGATAATTCTTGCAATAAGGACACCGGTAAGCCCGAATCGGCATCTGCTGCCAGTGCTCATGGTTGATTTCACGTAGGTGAACGGTCACCTCTTCCTGGTAAAGAAACAAGTCGGCATCAAACTTCGTCTTAAAGGCCCGCTTGCCGCTGGGGCAAGCCAGCAGACGGCTGCGGCGGGCGCGCCGGTAAGCCTTACTGGCTTTACTCTTCGTCATTGCCATGCCCCCTTACTTTCTTCAGAAGTAAAACAGCAGATCACTGATTCCTTATGTCAATATTCACTTTCTAGCTTGATGTTATCACCATTCGCCTGCCTGCTCAATTAATAGCCACTTTTTACCAAGATTTTAGTAAGCGCTCTATTGTTTTTTAATTAAATAAGGGCGATAATAAACTAGTGTGCAAAGAATATTTCATGAATTCTTAGGAGGCAAAATGAGAAAATTAACTAAGTCTGTCGTGACTGCTTTGTCACTGGCAACCGCAACCCTGTCAGTAATTCCGCAAGCAGCCGCTCCGGCAGAGGCAGCTACTCAGACCAAGACTAGCAAAGAATATGTAAATGGCAGCTATACTGTAGCCGCCAGCTTCTATGACAGCGGCAGCAAGGTTTACTCAACTGAAGCCAGCTTTTTGACGGCAGCCGCAGCCAAGGTCACGATCAAGAGCAAGAAGATCTCTTCAGTGTCCTTCACCCTGGCCAAGGACAGCCCGGTCTACAGCGACTTGACCATCAACGGCTCCAAGGCCAAGACCAGCACTGGCAAGGACGGCAGCGTAACCTACACCTTTGCTGCTGGTGCCTACCAAACCAGCTCAAAGGCTGCTACCTTCACGGTCAACGGCAGCAAGTTCAGCGCTGACGTTGTCTTCGGTGCTTTGCCGAGTTCAGCCTTTGTAACTGTCACTGAAACTTCAGCGGTTGTTAAGAAGAAGGTGCAAAAGACCTCAGCCGTTTACAACCGTGACGGGGCTAAGACTAAGTACAAGTCAATCAAAGCTGGCAAGACCGTTACCACTTACGGGACTTTAACCCGGGGCACTACTAAGTACTACAAGCTTTCTAAGACCGCAAGCAAGTACATCAAGGCTTCTAACGTTGACGGCCGCTACATCACCTTGAAGAATGCCGCTGCCGTTTACACCCAGGACCTGAAGAAGACCAAGACCAGCTACAAGAAGGGCAAGAAGGTTTACGCTTACGCCTACGCTATCTTGGGCGGGGAAAAGTACTACAAGCTGGGTACTAACAAGTACATCAAGGCCTTGAACGCTGACGGCCGCTACATCACTGTCAAGCACGGCGCGGCTGTTTACAGCAAGGACTTGAAGAAGACAGGCTCATCTTACAGTGAAGGCAAGAAGGTCTTGACCTTCGGCCGGACCACTTTGAGCAACAAGAAGAAGTACTACCAAGTTGACCAAAACAAGTTCATCGTTGCTTCCAACGTTGACGGCACCACCCGGACTTTGAAGAAGAATGCCTACATCTACAAGAAGTCCAAGGGCAAGGCAGTCCGCTACAAGAAGTACGTCTTGAAGAAGAACAGCAAGCGCAAGACTTACGGCAGCGCTGTATCAATCAAGGGCAAGAAGTACTACATAATCTCAGTTGGCCAATACGTGGTTAAGTCCAACTTCCGCTAAAACTGAAGATAAGCTTGAAAAGATTCTGCTTCGGCAGGATCTTTTTTGATTTTTTTTGATTTTATAAGGGCGACAATAAATTAATATCTTAATCAGTAAATTTGACTAATCCCGGAAGGCAAAAATCCAGAATGAAGAAGTTAACCAAATCCCTCGTGACCGCCCTGTCACTGGCAACCGCAACCTTATCCGTAATTCCGCAGGACGCCGCCCCGGCCCAGGCAGCTACTAAGGCCAAAAGCAAAACCGGCACGGAATACAAGGACGGCAGCTACACGGTCATGGTCACTGTAAAGAATCTGGGCAATAACATTGATGTTCCTAATAACTTTTTCCCAGCAGCCACGGTAGCGATCAAGAATCATAAGATTTCATCCGTCGCGATCAGTGTAGATGACATTGATGACGCGGGCTTATACTACGTCCAAGTTAATGATGAAGTAGCGATCGGTGACCAGAAGACCTTAACCTTCGACGGCTCTGTCTACAAGAACGGCCTGCAAAACGCAAGCATTAATATCAGCGGTGATCCGTCATACTGCAATATTACTTTCGGTGACCTGCCAAGTTCAGCCTATGAGACGGTTACTGAAACTTCAGAAACGGCAAGAAGACCAAGGACACGGCCCTCAAGGCGGGCAAGACCATTAGCACATACGGCAGCTTAACCCGGGGCAGCGTCAAGTACTACAAGATTTCCAAGACCACTAACAAGTATGTTCAGTCTGCCGATGTCGACGGCCGCTACATCACTTTGAAAAATGCCGCTGCCGTCTACACCCAGAGCCTGGGAAAAACCGGAACCAGCTATAAGAAGGGCAAGAAGGTCTACGCCTATGCTTAAAAAAGTACTACAAGCTGGGTACTGACCAGTACATCAGCGCTTTGAGCGCTGACGGCCGCTACATAACGGTCATGCACAGTTCAGCCGTTTACAGCAAGAACTTGAAGAAGACCACTTCTTCTGTGGCTGAAGGCAAGAAGATCCTGACTTTTGGCCGGACGACGATAAAGAATAAGAAGTACTACCAAACTGGCTACAACTCCTTCATCTCTGCTTCCAACGTTGACGGGACGACCCGGACCTTGAAGAAGAATGCCTATGTCTACAAGAAATCCAAGGGCAAGGCAGTCCGCTACAAGAATTCCGTCTTGAAGCAAAACAGCCAGCAGCAGACTTACGGCAGCGCCGTATCGATCAAGGGCAAGAAGTACTACATTATCGGTGTTGGCAAGTACATAGCCAAGTCTGACTTCAAGTAAAATGCAAACAAGTTGATCGCAGTAAGAAATGCAGGTCCTTTGCGGACCTGCATTTTAGTTTTTCTTTAACTTTTCCACAGTCTTTTTTAGCAAGCAGTTCATCAAATAGCCACGCTTGCTGGTTATCCTTACAGTACAAGTTCAGAAGAACTTGCGACTAAGCAAAGGAGGCAAAAACTATGCTGAAACTGTTTACCAAATTACTCACGATTTCATTGGCCCTGTTTGCCTTTAACCGCTACAGACGGTCCCGCCGCCAACTGGCAGTAGTTCCTGCCCACCAGCGGCACAATTAAGATTCGTGACTTCCCTTTTCCCCTTGAATTTGAATTCTATCTAACTGCTGGTCTACCGCTTTAGCCAGCATTACTGCTAATTTCCCAGGATTTTACAACTCAAGCCATACGGCTGACAGATTTTCTGCCAGCCGTATTCCTTTTATGCATGACTTTCCAGAAATGCGAGGATCTCAGCTTTAGTTCGGGTACTTTTATCAATAGCTTTTAGTAATTCCTCCTGCTCTCGGTGTTTCTTGAGCTCATAGAGAGCATCTAGCTTCTGCGACGCTTTATCGCAGCGCTCTTTAAGGCGCCGGAGTTGTTCTTCTG
>SKER01000883.1_pt1 | contig 29361 bp, 30 predicted proteins | sample 4826961 | NCBI WGS metagenome assembly SKER01 (sample SAMN11008804, study PRJNA524170) | human gut metagenome | biome: Human fecal sample; material: Feces; isolation source: fecal sample from pouch patient p47 | host: Homo sapiens | place: Israel: Tel-Aviv | collected 2016-11-16 | reverse complement strand
GTTTACGGTAATTAAATCCTAAATTTTCCCAGTCTAAATCAACTGTCATGTGTATGTCCTCTTTTCTGTTACTATGTGCTTTATAGTATAGTCCTTTTCATTGAAAATTTCAAGTTTATGTTGCAAAATTCTGACAATTCTTTTCGAGAGATTTTGGGGGAGGATTGAACGATAAAAAAACTCTGTTCTCAAATAAGAGAACAAAGCTTTCTTATCTTTATTGTTCAATACTCTTGGCAGCGAAGATTTCCTTGTCTGCTAGTCCTTCAATGAAACTTCCATTGCTAGTACGCTCTGACAAATTAAGAAGGGATAAATCGACCGCTACGGTTTCACCAGTCGTAGCTGTGACAAGCAAGGTTTGAGGAGCTTCTTCCACTGGTGTCGCTAGAAGATCAATCTCGCCACCTGTATTTTCTGTAAAGACTGGACCAGCTGTAAAGACACGGTGTGGCTTAGTCTTAAGCTCACGAAGAACTTGAAGACCTCGACCAGCTCGCTTAGCCTGTGGAATATCTGCTGTAGCTACACGTTTGAGACTAGCTCTTTGTGTCAAAAGGTAGAAACTTTGGGTATTTGCCACAAAAACGGCCTGAACGGTATCATCATCCTTAAGATTGATTGCCTTAACTCCTGCTGCCTTGGCACCAACTACTGGAACTTCATCCGCATTGAAACGAAGGGCATATCCTTTTTGAGTGATAATCATAATATCATCCATCTGAATTGGAGTGACTGTAACAATTAAATCACTAGCATCCTTGAGTTTGGCGTATTTTACCGACTTAGACTTGTAGGTACGCCATGGGGTAAATTCCTTGCGTTCGAAACGTTTAATCTGACCAAGCTTGGTAGTTGCTAGGTAAGTACCAGCTTCAAAATCATCCAGAATTTCAGCGTAAATCACTTCTTCATCCTTAGATAAATTAGTGATGGTTTGTGATAAATGCTCCCCCAGATCCTTCCAACGAATATCTGGTAACTCATGTATTGGGCGATAAATCACATTGGCCTGATTGGTAAAAATCAAGAGATGTTGTGTCGTCTTAGCCTGCTGAACTAGAACTAAATCGTCATCATCACGTTTTCCAACTTCTTCGATCGTCGAAGCATTGAAAGAACGTGGGCTAGTACGTTTGACATAACCACCGCGAGTGATACTGACATAGGTTTCTTCTTCAACAATTAAACTTGCAGTATCAATTTCAATAGTCTTGGTTTCTGCTTGCAACTCTGAACGACGGTCGTTTCCAAATTTCTTCTTAATATCACGAAGTTCACGTTTCATGACATTAAACATGGTACGCTCATCACCAATGATGGCAGCCAAGGTAGCAATCTGCTCACGTAAATCGGCTTCCTCATTTTGGAGAGTGACAATATCCGTATTTGTCAAACGATAAAGTTGCAAGGTAACGATAGCTTCGGCTTGTTCTTCTGAAAAATCATAGCTGACTTTAAGATTTTCCTTGGCATCAGCCTTATTTTCAGAAGCTCGAATAAGGGCAATGACTTCATCCAAAATAGAGATGACACGGATGAGTCCTTCCACAATATGAAGACGTTTTTCAGCCTTTTCCTTGTCGTATTTTGAACGAGCAACGATAATATCACGACGGTGAGCAATGTAGCTAGACAAAATCTTTTGTAAGCCCACTTGACGTGGGGTGAAATTATCGATAGCCACCATGTTGAAATTATAGTTGACCTGAAGATCCGTATATTTCAAAAGATAGTTAAGAATGATTTGGCTGTCAGCATCCTTCTTAAGTTCGATAGCAATACGCAAACCTGTACGGTCAGACTCGTCACGAACTTCTGCAATACCTGGAACCTTGTTATTGACTCGAACATCATCAATTTTTTTAACAAGAACTGCCTTATTGACATCGTAAGGAATCTCAGTAACGATGATTTGCTCCTTACCACCTTTGAGTTGTTCAATTTCAGTACGTGAGCGCACAACTACTCGTCCCTTACCAGTTTCGTAAGCCTTACGAATCTCATCTTTACCCTGAATAATAGCTCCTGTTGGGAAATCTGGGCCAGGCAAGAATTCCATCAACTTGTCCAGTTTAGCAGATGGGTGATCAATCATATAGACAACGGCATCGATGACCTCTGCCAGATTATGTGGTGGAATGTCTGTCGCATAACCAGCAGAAATCCCTGTAGCACCATTTACCAAAAGGTTTGGAAAGGCTGCAGGTAAAACAGTTGGTTCCTTCTCAGTATCATCAAAGTTCCAAGCCCAAGGAACAGTGTTTTTATCGATATCTTGAAGAAGGTAGCCAGCAATCTCTGACAAGCGTGCCTCGGTATAACGCATAGCCGCTGGTGGATCACCGTCCATGGAACCGTTGTTACCGTGCATCTCAACTAGGATTTCACGATTCTTCCAATCCTGGGACATACGTACCATGGCATCATAAATAGAGCTATCACCATGTGGGTGGAAATTACCCATGATGTTACCAACAGACTTGGCAGATTTACGATAGCCCTTGTCATGGGTATTGCCATCCTTATTCATGGAATAAAGAATACGACGTTGAACGGGTTTCAGACCGTCACGAATGTCAGGAAGCGCACGCTCCTGAATGATGTATTTGGAGTAGCGCCCAAAACGCTCCCCCATGATGTCCTCAAGGGACATGTTTTGAATGTTACTCATATAAGATACAAAGGGACGTTTCGGCTTGCCGAAAATTTCTGTAGAAAAATAGGAAATCGATGCAGGGTTCCATGAACCCAAAGTGATTTATCTTTTTTCCTAGGAAATTAGTCCCATGTTCAGTTACTACAAATAACTAAACGATCCTTTCTGTAGTTTTAAATACGTTGTTAAATGATGGAATTATAAGCTTCACACACCTTTAGGGCGTGTTCAACTCCTTTCAAAGAATGTAGAGTAGATTTTTTGTGGAAAAGGAATTCAGTTACTATAAGTAACCAAACGATCCTTTCTGTAGTTTAAGGTTTTTAAAATAAATTATTGGATCAATGGTTCGAGAGATTATCCTCCGCATACTTAATCATCTTCTCAGCGGTTTCTTTGTCATAAGGGAAGCCTGTTTTGCGAGAGAAAGCTTGTGCTTCTTTGTGGAAAAATTGCATAGTAGCAAATAAAGACTGACTGATTTTCTCTATACTAGATAGATCAAGGAGCGATGAGAACTCCTTCTCTTTCTCATCTGGTAGATAGTGAAAAAGATTCTTGTAATTCTTCCCGATATCAACTGCTCCCCTATCACTTACTACCTGCCAAGCTAAGATCTTGAGGAGTTCTTGCTGACAAATGCCATAGAGGTGATCAGTTGCATAGATAAGCTGATTTCTTCGTACCCCTTTGACGACATAAGTCGATACCCACCAAAATTCATTGCAAGATGCAGCAAATTCCTCTTCAGTAGGTGGATAGGTCAAATAGCGCTTGGAATTAGGCTGATAGGCTTCAAACAAACCTTTGTCGTCTTTTAGTACTCCGAAACCTGCCTCGCTATCCACCCACTCTTGGATATATTCTTTAGGACAGAGGGTCAAATCGATGCGGTTACCATCTTCAAAAAGCATAAGATAAAGATATCGATGACCAAGTAAATTGTGCTGTTCAATCAGACGGTTACCAAACTGGTTTAGCCAAGATAAATCAGAAATTAGCTCTTCCAGATTCTCAACGATATAAACAACATCATAGTCTTGAAATTCATCTTTCGGAGCATGATCATTTGTTCTAGAACCCGATAAAGCAACAGCATCGATTTTTAGAGTTTTCGCAACTTGTAAGAGCAAATTTAAAATTATGGATTCTGTTTTCATGATAAAAACCTTAATTAAAATACTTAAAAATGAGATTTGTCTATTACAAAGATTACAAATACTAATACTATGAAATGATAGAACACAAATTATTAATTAAATTAGTAATATATTTAGAATATCTTTCAGAAATAGAATAACACTCTATATTCAATTACTAAATTAAATATAAAATTTTCCATTTAGCCTTCACCTATTAAATAACTACCAATTTGATAATATTTAGCAGATAAATTTTTTTTATCTACTAATTCCAATAGCATTTCTGTAACGATGCTAATTTTAGTATGTTTATTAAATGACTCTATATCAAAATAATCTCCACCGCATTTAGCGAAAAATAACAACTTTTCATCTCGTTTATTAATATAATCAATCTCCTCCTTCGACAAATAGACATTAAAGTATATATTATCTTTACGATTTATAAAAAATTGATATTTTTTTCCTACTGTTCCTAACGAACCTCTATTTAGCATTCGTTCAAGCAAATTTTTAAAATCAGTTGTACTTTTAATAACTCCTGCATAATGAATATCACTATCAAAATATAGTCGCAAACATCTGTGAATCTTTTCTAAGGTTTTATCAAAGTTTTTAATATGACGTTTTGCATCAATTGCCATCTCTTCAATCCTATCAAATTCCTCTTCATTGCTATCTAGGTTATCTAATATAGCCAATATAGCATTGTAATCCTTTAAATAATCCATACAATTATTTAATTGAATGTTTTCAAACTTTTTATCTATAATTAGCTTTCTTATACATTCCCTTGAATTATCAAAATTTTCTATCTCATATTTATTCCAAAAACCACCAATAAAACCACCAATAATATTTAGTGATAAACTCTCACTACTATTTGTTTGTTGCAAAATTTTATTAGAAAAGTTTTCTTCATCTTCTTCTCTACCTTTTGAAATATTTTCACCGATTTTTTTAATTTCATCAAGTTTATCTTCAATAATTTTTTGATTTTTTTTTTGCGCATCAAGTATTGGCTTCTGGATAGCTAAAATAGTAACTTTACTATCTTCAGATAATGCCGTAATAATTTGAAGTAATTCATCATAGAGTTCTTTCATCAATAAATCTGAAAACTCTATTTCTGATTTATTCAGATAATCAACATATTCTATAGAATCTTTAAAATCTATATAATTCATCTCACGATTAAGTGTTAACAAAATAATCTCTTCAAATATATGATTTTGACTCCAGAAATTCATTACTCTTTCAAAGCCTGGATTGTCTTTATGACGAGCAACAATATCTTCTTTAAATTCTTTTACAAATTTCTCCAGACGCCGAATAGCTTGTCTATCTTTAAAACCTATAGATTTAAAGAAACTACCCAAAGCAAAATCAGCGGTTTTGCCAAAAATATATGATGTAATTCCTAACTCAATACTCATATTTTCTCAATCCTTTTAAAACACCGTCGCTTCCTCAAGCGTAAATTTAACGTTATCTTCAATCCATTGGCGGCGTGGTGCTGGTTTATCTCCCATAAGGACTGAGACACGACGTTCGGCACGCGCTAAGTCGTCAATAGTCACTTGGATAAGCGTTCTAGTCTCTGGATCCATGGTTGTTTCCCAAAGCTGGTCAGCATTCATTTCACCAAGCCCCTTGTAACGTTGAAGAAGAGCGCCACGACCAAACTTTTGACGAAGTTCTTCAAGCTCACCATCAGTCCAAGCATATTCGACAACTTCCTTCTTACCTTTTCCTTTAGACATCTTGTAAAGGGGAGGCAGAGCGATATAGACGTGCCCTGCTTCAACCAGTGGACGCATATAACGATAAAAGAAAGTAAGTAACAAGGTCTGGATATGAGCTCCATCGGTATCAGCATCGGTCATGATGATAATCTTGTCGTAGTTAATATCGTCAAGGTTAAAATCAGCTCCAACACCTGCGCCAATAGTGTAAATCATGGTATTGATTTCTTCATTTTTGAGAATGTCTGCCATTTTGGCTTTCTCAGTGTTTAGGACCTTACCTCGAAGGGGGAGAATGGCCTGGAATTTACGATCACGGCCTTGTTTGGCTGACCCACCGGCAGAGTCCCCTTCGACTAAATAAAGCTCATTTTTCTTAGCATTTTTAGACTGGGCTGGCGTCAATTTTCCTGACAGGAGACCCTTGTCTTTTTTATTTTTCTTGCCATTTCGGCTAGCATCACGAGCTTTTCTGGCAGCTTCACGGGCATCACGGGCCTTGATAGCCTTACGCACCAAGTTAGAAGCCAGATCCCCATTTTCCATGAGGAAGTAGGTCAAATGCTCTGAAACGATACTATCCACAATAGGACGAGCTAGAGGAGACCCCAACTTATCTTTAGTTTGCCCCTCAAACTGAAGGTGTTCTTCAGGAACCAAGAGCGAAATAACCGCTGACAAACCCTCACGGTAATCTGACCCTTCAAGATTCTTATCCTTTTCTTTAAGTAGGCCTGTCTTACGGGCATAATCGTTAAAGGCCTTGGTAATAGCTGATTTGAAACCTGTCTCGTGGGTACCGCCGTCCTTGGTACGCACATTATTAACAAAGGAAAGTATATTGTCAGAGTAGCCATCATTGTACTGAAGGGCTACTTCTAAGTGAAATTCCTGTTGGTCTCCATCAATATAGATGACCGGGGTCAGCGTTTCCTTTTCTTCATTCAAGTAAGACACAAAGTCTTGGACCCCATTTTCATAATGAAATTCTTCACGTACTTCTTCTTCACCTCGCAAGTCTGTCAAAGTCATGGTAACATTCTTAAGAAGAAAGGCTGATTCTTTGAGACGCTCTGAGATGGTGTTAAATTTGAAGTCTGTCGTTGAAAAGATATTAGCATCAGGCATGAAGGTAACTTTTGTACCTGTCTTAGACTTAGGCGCCTTGCCAATCTTTTCAAGTCCTGTAACAGGGTGACCACCATTTTCAAAACGCTGGCGATAAACACTACCGTCACGGGTAATTTCTACCTCAAGCCAGCTAGAAAGTGCATTTACAACTGATGAGCCTACACCGTGAAGACCTCCAGAAGTCTTATAACCACCTTGTCCAAATTTACCACCTGCGTGGAGGACGGTGAAAATAACTTCGACTGTTGGTTTACCCATGGCATGCATCCCTGTCGGCATCCCACGTCCAGAGTCAGAAACAGAAACGGAACCATCCTTATTTAAGGTGACAGCAATAACATCACCAAAACCTGATAGAGCTTCATCGACCGCATTATCTACAATCTCCCAAACCAGGTGGTGAAGACCTGTCCCATCTGTTGAGCCAATGTACATTCCCGGGCGCTTGCGAACCGCATCCAACCCTTCCAGTACCTGAATGGCATCATCATTATAATTATTTACATTTATTTCTTTTTTAGCCAAGAGTGACCTCCAAAATTTTCATCCTTATTATTTTATAAGTTTTCAGAAGAATTTGCAAAGGAAATCAGGAAAGCTGTTAGCTTATCTTAGGACTGACCAATTTTGTCAATTACTAGTCTGTATGCTATAATTATCTCATGAAAATCTTATTGTTAATCCTTATCGCCTACTTGCTGGGTTCCATTCAGACTGGTCTCTGGATTGGAAAAGTTTTCTTTCATACTAATCTTCGTGAGCACGGATCTGGAAATACTGGAACAACCAATACCTTCCGTGTCCTTGGTAAGACTGTTGGCACAATCACTTTCTTAGTGGACATGCTTAAGGGGACTTTGGCAGTGCTCCTACCGGTTTGGTTGGGTGTCACAGCTGTATCTCCTCTAGTCATTGGTTTCTTTGCCATCATTGGACATGTTTTTCCAATCTTCGCTAGTTTTAAGGGTGGAAAAGCCGTTGCAACAAGCGCTGGTGTGCTTCTTGGTTTTGCCCCCCTCTACTGCGCCTTCCTGCTCTTGGTCTTTGCTCTAACGCTCTATTTAACCAGCATGATTTCATTTTCAAGTGTCACTGCCGCAGTTGTTGGGCTGATCACCTTGGCTACTTTTCCTGCCATCCATTTTTTATTAGATGGGTATGACCCAATCTTTAGTGCTGTTCTTATCATCATGGCTTTAGTGATTATTTTCCGTCACACTGAGAATATGGCCCGTATTCGCAAGCATCAAGAAAACTTGGTACCTTTTGGACTTAATTTAACGAAACAAAATCCAAAGAAATAAATAATTAATTACTATTGACCACTAGCCAAGCTAGTGGTTTTCTGTTCTGACAATCATGAAAATAGCTAGTAAAGTAAACAATAAAGATCCGGAGTTTTCACCTCGGATCTTTTTAAGGTTTAGGCTTTAAAGTTGACACCATTTTCTTTCAATTTTTTAACAGTTGCGGGTCCTACTCCTTTAAGTGCTAGGACATCTTCCTCAGTCACACTTGCAAAGGCTGCTGCTGATGTTAAACCTTCATTGTAGAGGGTCTCTACAAGGTTTGAACGAAGGCCTTCCACTTCTGGAAGTTCTGCAAAGGCTTCGAGACTAAAATCTGTAGCTGCCACTTCTTCCTTAGCAACTGGCTGAGGTTCAACAACAGGCTGTGGTGCTACTGGTGGTACTGGCGGAACAGGCGCAACTGGGGGTACTGGGGCTTTAAGATTATTGAAAAGTCCTTGTTTTTTCAAACGATGTTTAAAAGCTTTCTTTTTATTTTTTACTTTAGCCATGTCTAGTTTTCTCCTATCTTGACAGACGACTTTTTCCTATAAAGTGCTGTCGTCATTTTCTTTTTCATTCTCTATTAATAGTGACGTTCCCCGAACAGGCCGTCTGGCATATCATGGAAACCTTTACCCGCACGATAATTGGTAAACTTACCAATTAGGAAATTGTAGGCATCTAATTTAGCCTCATAACGGAAACTTGCGTCACGGGCACGTTCATCACCATCTTCTTCCCAAATTTTCTTACTAGCGTCTAAGGCTTTTTCGTTTACTTTAACTTGGGTAACAACCCATGCCTCAAAGTCTTTTAGAAATTCTTGTTCGTAGGTCATATTTTCCTCTTCATTTTAAAAACCAGCTTAACGCTGGATTAATTTTTACAGATAGTATGTAGGCCATTTGGCCTTACAGTCTTTTATTATAGCAAATAATTAGAAATTTGACTAGGTTCTAAATTCTTGATATAAGGCTTTGATGTCATTTGGACGTGTTCGACAGCAACCACCCAAAATTTTCACGCCAAAATGAGCATGCCAATCCTTGCTATGTTCAACTAGGGTTAGAGCATCCTTATCTTTGGGTTTCCAAGTCTGACTGTTGCCATCATAAACTTCACCTGAATTGGGATAAGTAATAAGGGCCTTACCAGCCTTCTTAAGAATAGTTAGAGCCTGGTTATAAAGAAGAGGTGAACTACAGTTGATTCCTATAGCCAAGATTTGATTTGACTGAGAAACAAGCTTGGCTATTTCAGCTAGAGAAGTCCCATCACTGATAGCATCTGGAATCTGGACTGTAAAACTCATATAAGCTTCTGCTTCTGGAAACTCTTCAGCTAGAAGTTCGATCAAGGCTTGTGCTTCCAAACGATTTGGAATGGTTTCCAAAGCCAACAAATCCACACCTTGATCTAGGAGAATTTGAATCCTAGGCCGATGAAAATCCTTAAGCTCCTCGATAGTAATTTGACCATAATCACCACTATACTCAGAACCATTAGCCAAATAAGCTGCGTAGGGACCGACATCTCCAGAAATCAAAGGATATGGTCGTTTTGCTTTCTCAGTCTCATCTAATGCTACCCATACCTTATCGCGTGCAGCCTTTGCTAACTGGACCGTTAGGGCAATAATCTGCTCCGCTGCTTTCTCAGTAAGTCCTGCCTCTACCAAGCCAGGTAAGGTCGCCTGATAAGATGATGTGGTAATCAAGTCAGCCCCAGCAGCTACATAGGTTTTGTGAATTTCTTGAATAACCTCTGGCTTTTCAAGAAGGTACTTGGCCGACCAGAGCTTGCCAGAGATATCATAACCCAAAACCTCCATCTCTGTTCCTAGAGCACCATGAAGAATGAGAGGGGATTTATTTTCCAAATAATCTTTAAATATAGCCATGAAAGGCCTCCTTACCATTTTTCAAAGCGAAGGTAGTGATAAAGATAGCAAAAAATCATGAAAGGAATACCAAAGTAGAGTCCCGCACGTTGTGAACTATCCCAAGCAATCCCAAGCACAGAAATAGCCAACAGAACGATTGTGATATAAGGGAGGATTAGATTAAAGGGTGTCTTATAGTCCAGTTCATCCTCGGAATGTTCTAGCTTCCACTGTTTTCGGAAATTAATTTGCGCCATAGGAATGGAAAGCCAAACAACAACAACAGCAAAACCGGCGATTGATACCAGAGCTAGATAAACCGTATCTGCTGCATAGATACTTGAGAAGAGCGATAAAACTGCTCCAGCCATGGAAATCAAAAGGGCTGTCATTGGAACACCGTGCTTATTGATTTTCACTAACTTTTTATTAAGCATTCCCTCATTGGCTAAAGACCAAAGCATACGGCTTGACGCATAGAGGCCTGAATTCCCTGCAGAAAGGATAGCAGTTAAAATAACAAAGTTCATAATGTCCGCCGCAAATGGAATCCCCATCTTGTCAAAGACATCAACGAAAGGAGCTGAGGATACTCCTGCTTCTTTCATCGGAAGAAGCGAAGCCAAGACCACAATGGTTAAGACAAAGAAGATAACCAAACGTCCAATAGTTGTTTTAATAGCACGTGGAACAGCTTCCTTAGGATTGTCTGTCTCACCAGCAGCAATACCAATTAACTCTGTTCCCGAAAAAGCATAATTAACCGCCAACATGACTGACACAATGGCGAGACCACCATTTGGAAAGAGACCATTAGCCGTCAAGTGCTTAAACATAATGGCCTCATGGTGACCATCAAAACTCACCAAGCCAAATATCGCCCCTAGACCTAGAATGATGAAAACCAAAATAGCAATTACTTTTATTGACGAGAAGAAGGTTTCCGCTTCGGCAAAAGACCTCACGCTCAAAGCATTAATCCCAAAAATCACTAAGGCAAAGAAGGCTGCGAAAATCCACGCCGGAACTGATGGGAACCAACGTTGCATCAACATAGCAGCACCCAGAAATTCCGTTCCCAAGGCAACCGTCCAACAAATCCAATAAAGCCAGGCTACCGTAAAGCCGGTTCCCGGACTAATAAACTTAGTGGCATAGGTGTGAAAGGATCCCGTTACTGGCATGGCAACAGCTAACTCACCTAAAGAGAGCATGACCAAGTAAACAACGATAGCTCCCACAAGATAAGATAGGATAGCACCAAGGGGACCCGCTTGTGCAATCGTATAGCCTGAGCTCAAGAAGAGACCAGTACCAATGACACCACCTAACGATAGCATAAAGAGGTGGCGTGAAGTCATCTTCCGTTGGAACTGACCTTCACTTTCATAATTATGGTTTTCCATAAATTCCTCCCAAAAACGTAATAAAACAAGCTTATCACAATATCATATCCTTGGATAATAGGTGGAAACTATCAAAAAGATAGACAAAAACTATCGCAAGAAAAAAACTCGGATCTCTCCGAGCTTTTCTTACAATTCTGCCAAAATAGTGTCCCATGCCTCGTCATAACCGTCACGTGTGACAGATGAAAAGACGATGAAATGGTCATTTTTATCGAAATTAAGTTTTTTCTTAATGATTGATTCGTGCTTGTTCCATTTTCCACGAGGAATTTTATCAGCCTTAGTCGCTACAACAATAACTGGAATTTCATAATACTTGAGAAATTCATACATTTGGATATCGTCCTGAGTTGGTTCATGTCGAAGGTCAACCAAGCTGACCACCACACGAAGATTGTCTCGAGTCACGAGATACTCCTCAATCATCTTCCCCCATTTGGCACGTTCTTTTTTGGACACACGGGCATAACCGTAGCCTGGAACATCCACAAAGCGTAACTTGTCGTCAATATTATAGAAGTTAAGCAATTGCGTTTTTCCAGGTTTTCCAGAAGTACGTGCTAGGTTTTTACGACCAAGAAGTGTGTTGATAAAGCTTGATTTACCAACATTTGAACGTCCTGCAAGGGCAACTTCAGGTAGGTCATCTTGTGGGTAGTGACTCTTATTTGCTGCACTGAGTAAAATCTCAGCATTGTGCGTATTTAGGACTTGTTCTTCAGCCATAGGTCCTCCTTATGCTGTTTCTAATACTGGAGCAGCTTTCCCATCAACAGCTTCTTTGGTGATACGAACCTTAGTAACATCTTCCTGACTAGGGATTTCAAACATAACATCCATCATGACTTCTTCAATGATAGAGCGAAGCCCACGCGCACCAGTCTTACGTTCAATTGCCTTACTTGCAATAGCCTCAAGGGCATCCTGGTCAAACTCAAGTTCAACCCCATCATAAGACAAGAGGGTTTGATACTGCTTCACCAAGGCATTCCTAGGCTCTGTCAAAATACGCACCAAGTCGTCAACCGTTAACTGTTCAAGGGCCGCAAGAACTGGCAAACGTCCGATAAATTCAGGGATAAGTCCAAATTTTTGGATATCTTCAGCCACAATTTCTTTCATGTATGATGATTCGTCATCAATTGCTTTATTATTTTGACCAAACCCAATGATTTTCTCACCAAGACGTTGCTTAACGATATCTTCGATACCATCAAAAGCACCACCCACGATAAAGAGAATATTCTTAGTATCAATTTGAATCATCTCTTGATTAGGGTGTTTACGACCACCTTGAGGTGGAACACTAGCCACTGTTCCCTCAATAATCTTCAAGAGAGCTTGTTGAACCCCTTCACCTGAAACATCACGAGTGATTGAAACATTCTCACCTTTTTTGGCAATCTTATCAATCTCATCCACGTAGATAATCCCACGTTCCGCACGTTCAATATTGAAGTCTGCCGCTTGGATTAGTTTGAGAAGGATATTTTCCACATCCTCACCCACATAACCTGCCTCTGTCAATGATGTCGCATCCGCAATAGCGAAAGGAACATTCAAACTACGAGCCAAAGTCTGAGCCAAGAAAGTTTTCCCTGACCCTGTTGGTCCAATCATGAGAATATTTGATTTTTGCAAATCCACATCGTTGTCTTCACGACTTTCCGTGAAGTTGATACGTTTATAGTGGTTGTAAACAGCTACTGCCAAGGCACGTTTGGCACGATCTTGCCCTACGACATAGTTGTTCAAAATATCTAAAAGTTCTTTTGGCTTTGGTGTTTCAGCCAAGTCGGCCAAAACTTCTTCAGCCATTTCCTCACGAATGATTTCTTGTGACAAGGCCACACATTCGTTACAGATAAAGACGCCATTGCCGGCGATAATTTTCTTTACTTCTTCTTGGTTTTTGCCACAAAATGAACAATAAACCATTTCTTCATTACGATTTCCAGCCATTTATTCCTCACTCTTTTCTAAAATAGGGTGCCATAGAAGGCATGAATAGTATTGACAAGGTTAGTAAAAGCATTTAAAAAGAGAAAAACTGCTAACCCATAACGTTTCTTACGAAAGGCAGGAATTGCGGAAAGCACACAAAGCACTCCCAATAATGCAGTAAATAATCCAAAAACACTACGTTGCATGAACCTAGTCCCCTTCTTTTTCATAGCGACTTATACTAAAGTCATAGGCATTTTTTTCATTCTTGGGCACGCGGTCACGCGATACCTCTTTAAATGCCGTTGTATCTAGTTGTGGAAAATATGTGTCTCCCTCTAAATCAGCCTCAATAGTTGTTTTGATGAGCATATCATAATGTCCATCAAAAGCCTTGTAGACACTAGCACCACCAGCAATATAGAGATCCTTATCTTGCTGTTCAAACCAAGCTAAAGCTTCCTCAACACTCGTAACGGTCGTTACTTCCTCACAGTCGAAGTCCTTGTCTCGTGTTAGAATTAAGGTTTCACGTCCTGGGAGGCAACGACGGTTCATGCCATCAAAGGTCACACGTCCCATAAGAATTGCTGAACCCATGGTCGTTTTCTTGAAATGCGCCAGTTCAGCAGGTAAGTGCCACGGCATGGTGTGATTCTTCCCAATAACATGGTTACGAGCTTCCGCCCAAATAGCAATGATTTGTTTAGACACGGTATTTCCTTTTCTTTATAAGTTTATAATCCATTCTAACAAAAAAAGACAAAAAGAGCTTGGAAAAACTTTGCCAGCTCTTTATGGACTTAAATCATAAGCATGTATTAAATTGCTAAGTCAAATTTGAGTTGAGGTTTAACAGGATCATAGTCCACCAATTCAAAATCTTCTGGTTTGATATCAAAGAAATTAGTTTCATCAGGAACATTGAGGACCAAGCGTGGTTGACAATCAGACGGCTGACGCTTGAGGAGTTCCTCAGCTTGTTCAAATTGATTGTCATAGATATGGAGGTTGTTGATGAAATAAAAGAATTTACCAACTTTCCAACCAAAATGCTTGGCAATCATCATCTGAAGTGCCACATACTGCATAGCATTAATGTGATGGGCCACCAACATATCGTTTGAGCGCTGCGTCAAAGTGGCATCCAAATAAACATCCTCACCCACACGACGAACATCAAACATGGTCTGGAAGGCACAAGGCTGAAGTCCAGCTGTCTCCTCGAAGGCCTCGTAATCCCAAAGGGAAATGACATTACGGCGATTCCAAGGATTGGCTTCTAACTGTGCTAACAAACGATTAATAATATCGTGCTTCTTAACGACTGCCCCATAACGCTGACCGATTGAACGCTTGTCCCCATTATTAGCAGGGACGCCTTCAACTTCCCAGTCATTCCAATAATGAACATTATACTTATCTTCAAGCACATCTAGGCTATTTGTCTGGTCTTGATAGATCCAGAACACTTCTTTGATGGCAGATTTGATAGCAATGGGACGCAGAGTCGTAATTGGAAACTCTCCCTTGCTCAAATCATATTCTGCAAAAGACCCTGTGATGTATTTGGAATTGGCTGTTGTGCCATCCTTGTATTTAGGACGTGCTTGCTCTGACCAAACTCCCTCTTCCATGATTTTAGTGATATTTTCTTTAAAAATAGTGTCTGCTTTCGTCATGATTTTCCTCTTTATTCCATTGAAAATAAAGTCTCACTTAATACTCGTAACATATAGATGGAAATAACTTTGCTTATCTAATTATAGCTGTAAATAATGTTGCTTTTCATTTTTATTTTACCTTATTCTGGTGCAAATGAGAACTAAAAGCTATGGGATTACCAAAACTACGTCTTTTGAAATCCTCTAGTTCCTATCAAAAAATAAAGTGTTACTAACTATCAGAGTTTTTTTCAAGGCGAAAGCTCTTTTTTATGGTAAAATCACTATAGATTAGTATCCTCTGGATACTTTACAATGAAGAATAAAAGGAAACATCATATGTCTATTGGAATTGACAAGATTGGGTTTGCGACCAGTCAATATGTTCTAAACATGGCGGATCTTGCTCTTGCTCGAGGGGTGGATCCTGAAAAATTCAGCAAGGGGCTGATGCTTGATGCAACCAGCATTACACCAATTACAGAAGATATCGTGACACTTGCATCTGACGCAGCCGCTGACATTTTAACTGACGACGACAAGAAGGCCATTGATATGGTCATTGTAGCTACTGAGTCTTCCATTGACCAATCAAAGGCTGCTGCAGTTTATGTCCATAGTCTTCTCAACATTCAACCATTTGCCCGTTCTTTTGAAATGAAGGAAGCTTGCTATGCAGCAACTGCTGGTCTTAACTACGCTAAATTGCACGTAGCAGCTCACCCGAATAGCAAGGTTCTGGTTATCGCTAGTGATATCGCCCGCTATGGTGTAGGATCCTCAGGTGAATCTACTCAGGGAGCTGGTGCCGTAGCCATGCTAGTCAGTCAGAATCCACGTATTTTAGAGCTTGCGGATGACAATGTGGCACAAACCCGTGATGTCATGGACTTCTGGCGTCCAAACTATAGTTCAACGCCATTTGTTCAAGGCATCTATTCAAACAAGCAGTACCTTGATAGTTTGAAGACAACTTGGGTAGCTTATCAAGAACGTCATCAAGTCGATTTTGCTGATTTTGCAGCTTTTTGCCTTCACCTTCCTTATCCTAAATTGGCTCTTAAGGGACTTAATAAGATTATTCCCAAAGATTTGAATCCAGAGAATAAAGAGCGTCTCACAAGTAACTTCGAAGCTTCTATTACCTATAGTCGACAAATCGGAAATATCTATACAGGATCACTTTATCTTGGACTTCTTTCTTTGCTTGAACAGTCACAAAATCTTAAAACAGGAGATAAGATAGGCTTCTTTTCTTATGGTTCTGGAGCCGTCTCTGAAATTTTCTCCGGTCGTTTAGTGGAAGGCTACAAAGACATGCTTCGTTCTGATCGTCTAGATATCTTTGCCCAACGCCATAACTTGAGCGTTGCTGACTATGAGCAACTTTTCTATGAAGAGGCTCAATTGGATGACACTGGCTCAACCCAATTCAATACTTATCAAACTGGACCTTTCCGTTTGACTGAAATCTCTGAACATCAACGTATCTATAAAGGAAATCAAAATGACTAAACTCTCTTGGACTGGTTTTTCCAAGAAGACATTGCAAGAACGCAAAGAGCATTTGAAAAATAATGCTCTTTTGTCTCAGGAAAATCAAGACCTTCTGGATAATGACCAACAGCTTACTCTTGAAACAGCTAATCAAATGGCTGAAAATGTCATTGGTCGCTTTACACTTCCCTTCGCCATTTGCCCAGATGTATTGGTAGATGGCGTTACCTATCAGGTTCCCATGGTTACCGAGGAACCTTCAGTTGTGGCTGCTGCTTCCTATGCTAGCAAGCTCATCAAGCGTTCTGGTGGCTTTACAACCAAGATTCATGACCGGCAGATGATTGGGCAAGTAGCCCTCTTTGATGTCCCTGATAAAGCCACTGCGGCAAGTAAGATTCAAGCAGCTAGTCAGAAACTTATAGATATCGCCAAAGAAGCTTACCCTTCTATTGTTAAGCGTGGGGGTGGTCCTCGCAAGCTCTGGACTGAAACCAAGGGAGATTTCCTCATTGTCTACTTGGCAGTTGATACTCAAGAAGCCATGGGTGCCAATATGGTCAACACCATGATGGAAGCCCTGGTACCAGAATTAGAAAATCTCTCGGAAGGTCAAAGCCTCATGGCCATTCTCTCAAACCTAGCTACCGAAAGTCTTGTCACAGCTACCTGTCGTCTTAACACACGCTTTCTCAGTCGTAACAAGGCAGAGGCCCATAATTTTGCTAAAAAAATGGAACTGGCTAGCCAATTGGCCCAGGTCGACCCTTACCGAGCAGCTACCCATAATAAGGGAATTTTCAATGGTATCGACGCCCTAGTTATCGCGACTGGCAATGATTGGCGAGCAGTTGAGGCTGGGTGCCACGCCTATGCTAGCAAAGACGGAAGCTATCGTGGCCTATCGACATGGACCTATAATCAAGAAACTAAGGAACTGGTGGGAGAATTAACCCTACCAATGCCAATCGCGACCCGAGGTGGTTCTATTGGACTTAATCCGAGTGTATCAATCGCCCACGACTTGCTCAACCATCCAGATGCTAGAACCCTAGCAGGTATCATCGTCTCTCTTGGTTTGGTACAAAATCTTGCTGCTCTTAAAGCGCTTACCTCAACAGGTATCCAAGCAGGACATATGAAACTTCAGGCTAAATCTCTAGCTCTACTAGCTGGTGCTAATCCAGAAGAGATGCCTCACGTTTTGTCTGAGCTTCTCAAGGCCAAACATATGAATCAGGAAACTGCCCAAGCGATTTTGGAAAAACTCAGAAATCCTTAAAAAGAATACCGTAGCAGTTTAAAATATTACTTACCTTTTTAAGACTAAAAAAAAAGATGTTGGAACCTCTTATTCCGTCATCTTTTTTCTTGTCTTTTAAGTTCTGACTTTACTTGAATTTCTATAATGTTATAATCTAGTTATGAAAACTAGATAAAGAGGTTTTTGTAATTTGACAACACAACAATACCCTCTCTGGGAAGAATTACCAGAGATTGAACTCTATTTGGATCAGGTTTTGCTCTATGTCAATCAGGTCACCCAAAGCACTCTGGGACCAAACGAAAAGGGGCTAACTGCCTCTATGGTCAATAATTATGTCAAACATGGCCATATCGCAAAATCTATCAAGAAAAATATAATGCTGCTCAGGTAGCTAGACTTATTGTCATTACTAGTCTGAAGACCGTCTTTGAGATTTCAGAGATTGCCAAAACCTTAGAAATCCTACGACCAGATGCCGAAAGTCAAAAGAGCTACTACAATGACTTTATAGCCTGTATGAATGGTCAGTTTCCCCAAGAAGTTCCGCAAGTCATACTCTCATTCTGTCAGACGCTTCAATGCTACCGAGCTACCCATCAACTTTTAAACGACCTTGAAGGAGGAAACAATGTCTAATACTGCTACTTTTAACACTTCTCAAAACCTCAAACTCAGTAAAAAACTTAGCTTTGGTGAGGAAGTGGCAAACAGCGTGACACACGCTGTCGGCGCCATTGCCATGCTGGTCTTATTGCCAATTACTGCCGTTCATGCTAACAACGGCTACGGCATGACTGCTGCTGTCGGTATGTCCGTTTTTGTCATCAGCCTCTTCCTCATGTTCTTGAGCTCAGCTATCTATCATGCTATGGATTACAACTCACCTCACAAGATGGTTTTGAGAATTATTGATCACAGTATGATTTATATCGCCATTGCTGGAAGCTACACCCCTGTTGCACTCTCACTGGTTGGCGGATGGCTAGGCTATAGCATCATCATCCTCCAATGGGGAACAACGATTTTTGGGATTCTCTATAAAATCTTTGCTAAAAAAATCAATGAAAAATTCTCCCTCTTCCTCTATCTGATGATGGGATGGTTGGTTATCTTCATTATTCCAGCTATCGTCACTAAGACAGGGCCTGCCTTTTGGGGACTCATGCTTGCTGGAGGGTTGTCATACACGGTTGGGGCAGCTTTTTATGCTAAGAAAAAAACATACTTCCACATGATTTGGCACCTCTTCATCATGCTGGCTTCAACTCTCCAATATATGGGGATTGTCTACTTCATGCTTCCTTAAAGCCCATACTAGACTTCAAGGTGTTATGGTATAATAAGGAAATACGGAGGTAAATCATATAAAAAAGAACTCAGACGAGATTCAAACAACAAAATCATCGCCGGTGTTTGTTCTGGTATCGCCAATTATCTTGACATTGACCCTGTAATTATTCGCCTTATCTGGGCTGTAGCGATTTTCTTATTGGGAATAGGTTTTCCATTCTACATCATTTGTTAGATTATTATCCCAGAAGAAAGCGAGTGGTAAGTTATAATTGAATATAAAAAAATAAGCCAGACCTGAATTTCTTACAGATCTGGCTCTTTCTTTATTTTTTCAAACGGAAAATCAAATAGCTGACATTAACAAGTAGTAAAACACTCCAAAGAATGAGGAAAGGGATATTTCCTCGGACAGCATTGTGCCAAATACCTAGGGCATATAAGGCCATAAAGACTAGCGATCCTAGAACCGCTGTTCCTTCTTTATTGTTTTGTGGTTGATTAGACATATAAACCTCTTTTATTGCTTTGTATAAAACGGCTTGACACCATAAACCATGGCGAGAAAAGCTCTGGCTTGGCGTTTGACATCATTAGCCAAAGATCTATGGGACTGGGCATAGATACCATTTGGATTGTAAAAAGACTTGTCAAAATGCTCAGGCTCTTTTTGGCCCCACTTCCTCCTCAATTTGTTGGGTGATCGAAACCCCTTAGTCATCCGATTACGAAAGGCCGGATCGTTTAGTTGGACTGGCTCCACATCCAGTTGCCAATGGCGCTTGAAATTACCATAGTTGAAACTAGCACCATTTACCACACCACTCTCAGTTACCTTCTCCGCATCGACCTCATTGAGAAAATTTCCCTGACTATCCAAAATAAACTCTATGCGATTATAAAGGAGAATCTTAAGATTAACACTGGGAGTTCCATCTGGATAAATCACCTTGCCATCACGGATAGCAATCTTTTGGTGCAGACATCCCTGATCAAACATGGAGAAAGGTTTCCATCTGAGATAGACAGCTAAAGCTTTCTTGTCTGTCATCCCTGTTCTTTTATAATGTGTCCTCACATACTGGGCCTGTTGACTCGAAATCAGGTAACGTAGCTGATGGATTTGTCGCTCTACAAGGCCTTCCTGAGACAAGCTATCACCAGGAAAAGCTAAATCTACCAAGCTGACAATATCCTTCCAGAAGACATCATGAGGCGCCAAATCAAGGTCAAAATAGGATAATAACCGCTGAGTTTCCTCAAGCTCCCCAGATAGATCCTCTGGCATCTCTATATAAGCAAGCAATAACTTCAGTACCTGCAATGGCTGGTATTCCTTTTGCCATTCCTTCCATAAGCTAGAAAAGGCTTTTGATCCTATGAGCATCTCATCTCTCCTCAATCATTTAATCAGTTGTCTCTTGTATGAATTCCTCTATGCTTCTAATCACCTCTTTGGTCTGATAGTGATAGAAATAATGAGGAGAATCATAATAAGTGACTTCCATATTTTTCTGACCCTTCGCAAAACTAGTCGCATAATGTCGCCACTGCTCCTGACCGAAACCTGTCCCTTTTCCATTAGACACCATGAGTAGCACGGGCATTTGAGATTTAATACTAGTAGAGTTCACCTTTTTATCATTCTCTTTCGCACATAGGCTCTCATTTAACATAGCTTGCGACAAGAGTTGTCTGTAAGCTATTTCTTGATAAAGACGGCGGTCACTATCACTTAGGTTCTCATTGGGCATATATAATTGTCTCGGCAGTAATCTTAACAGACCTAATTGACTTTCCCAACGAGCTAGACGTAACATCTGAAGGTGCCTCTTCAACTGGAAATAACTTTCTGGAAATGCCCAATCAAGACAAACCACAGCTTTCACTTCACTTGGGTAGTTTTCTTGCCAAAGAAGCGTCTCTAAGGAGGCCATCGAATGAGAAAGAATAATATATGGACCTGATACTTGTGACTTGGCTAGGATTGACGTGTCTCTGAAAGGATCACAGATACATCTCTTGACTTAGACGTGTCCTCACTGTAACCATAGTCAGCTCTTTCAACAACAACTATTTTGTACTCCTTTGAGAACCCATCATACACATCTTTAAAATCTAGGATTGATGAAGCCGTTCCAGCACCAGAGAGAAAAACTAGGGTTTGTGACCCCTGACCCTTTACAAAGACGCTAATTTTGTATCCATTGACAGCTACCATTTGCCCTACAGGGTTAAGAGAAGCATTCTCTCTTTGCAAGGCTAACCTATGATAAGTAAAGCTAGCCAGTAACAAGACTAGAACTATTCCCAGCAGAAATAAAAGTCTCTTTATAAAAACATGCATGGTTTATCCTACTAAAAAGTCAGCTAGCTTAGCTAACCGACTTTCTGATTTATTCGGCATCTGGGCGTGATTTGCGAGCGATATCAGCAAGGATATTTTCTACAAATTCTGACACAGTCTCAGTGTGTGTTTGTTTTTGACCATAACGACGAACGTTAACAGTTCCGTCTTTCATTTCCTTGTCACCAACAATCAATTGGTAAGGAATTTTTTGCGTTTGAGAAGCACGAATCTTAAACTGCATTTTTTCATTACGTTCATCAACTTCGGCACGAACACCACGATCACGAAGTTTCTTAGCCACTTCCCATGCGTAGTCCACGTGTTTTTCGTTAGATACTGGGATAAGAGTTACTTGATGTGGGGCAAGCCATGTTGGGAAGGCACCCTTGTAGTTCTCAATCAAGATCGCAGTAAAGCGTTCCATAGTTGAGATAACCCCACGGTGAATCATCACTGGACGGTGTTCTTCACCGTCAGCTCCGATGTAGTGAAGGTCAAAACGTTCTGGAAGCAAGAAGTCCAACTGGATGGTAGAAAGAGTTTCTTCCTTACCAAGAGCAGTCTTAACTTGGATATCCAATTTTGGTCCATAAAAGGCTGCTTCACCTTCAGCTTCGTAGTATTCAACACCCATGTCATCAACAGCTGCTTTCAACATGCGTTGAGCATTTTCCCACATTTCATCATTGTCAAAGTACTTGTGCTTATCTGCAGGGTCACGATAAGACAAACGGAAACGGTAATCAGTCAAGTTGAAATCTTCATAAACATCAATGATCAATTGAAGAATTTTCTTGAATTCTTCTTCGATTTGTTCTGGAGCAACGAAAGTATGTCCATCGTTCAGTGACATCTCACGTACACGTTGAAGACCTGTAAGGGCACCTGATTTTTCGTAACGGTGCATCATACCGATCTCAGCGATACGGATTGGCAATTCACGATAAGAGTGAACATGGTGTTTGTAGACTTCGATATGGTGTGGACAGTTCATTGGACGAAGGACAAATTCTTCCCCATCTCCCATATCCATTGGAGGGAACATGTCTTCACGGTAATGATCCCAGTGACCTGAAGTTTTATAAAGTTCAACTGACGCAATTGGTGGAGTGTAAACGTGTTGGTAGCCCGCAGCGACTTCCTTATCTACAATGTAGCGTTCCAACTCACGACGAATTGTGGCACCATTTGGCAACCAGAAGGGAAGCCCTTGACCGACTTCTTGAGAAATCATGAACAAATCAAGTTCTTTACCAAGTTTACGGTGGTCACGTTCTTTAGCTTCTTCAAGGCGTTTAAGGTAAGCCTTGAGATCTTTTTTATCGAACCAGGCTGTACCATAGATACGTTGCATCATCGCATTATCACTATTTCCACGCCAGTAAGCACCAGCAACATTCAAAAGATGGAAGATTTGGATACGACCAGTTGATGGCACGTGCGGACCACGACAAAGGTCAACGTATTCGCCTTGACGATAAATAGTCAAACCACCATCATCTTCTGAGTGTTCTTCAATCAATTCCAATTTATATGGATCGTTCTTGAAGATTTCACGTGCCTCGTCTTTAGTCACTTCTTCACGGATTGATGGGAAGTTTTCTTTAACGATTTTCTTCATTTCTTCTTCGATACGAGGAAGATCTTCGTTAGAGATTTGGCCAGCTTGATTGTCTGTATCGTAGTAGAATCCATCTTCGATAGCTGGACCTACACCCAAATGAATATCTGGGAAGAGACGGCGAGCTGCTTGAGCAAACAAGTGTGCCGCTGAGTGACGCAAGATTGGAAGGGCATCTTCGTGATCTGGTGTCACGATTTCGATGCTTCCATCTTCAGTGATTACACGAGTTGTGTCAATCAATTTACCGTTAAATTTACCAGCAAGAGCTTTTTTCGCCAAAGAATTACTGATAGATTGTGCAATTTCAAAGGTTGTCACGCCAGATTCGAATTCACGAACAGCGCCATCTGGGAAAGTAATGTTAATCATAATTTTCTCCTTTTATTATTTCATAGTTTCTAAGCATTGACTTTTGACTATCAGACTACTTCCTAGTCTTAATGTTCAACTGTTTCTCTTTATCAGAGAGGAAGTTTTCCATTTCCGTCAGAATATCTACATCCAAACGTTGAGAAAGTTCTACTAGCCACCAGATATTTTCTGAAAGTTTTTGTTCCAGTGTGTGGGGTATTTCATCATAGTAGCGTCTCCTTGCTTTGTCATCACTAGTCGTAGGAAATTTCCAATATCATTAGATAAAGCCAAGAGGTCCTCTTCTACCGTCCACTTGGAATCATGATACTTAACTTCCAAATTGTGATAAGCTTGTCGGATTGCCCAACTACGGTCCACTAATTCTTGCAAGTCCATAGTTAGTCTCCTCACAAAAAAATTGCAACATCCAAAAAGGACGTCGCAACGTGGTTCCACCTTAGTTCGTGTACGACAAAAAATAAGTCTGTCTTACACCTCTGATTGGCTCTAACGTGGCCACCGTTTTATGTTTGCATAAAAAGTTAATCGAGTAGTCCCAACCATGTCCTCTGCGTGATTTCCAGCACCGCACGCTCTCTGAAAGATTTCCCATGACTGATATGTCTCTATGCGTTATTATAGCATGAAACAGTAATTTTTCAAGCTAATTTTCTCTTTTATTAATCAATCTAAGATTTTATCTGACTAGGAAAATATGATAGCTTTCCTAATCCAAAAATTTTTTGATATTTCTGATTTTCTTGACCTGTTTGGCAGATCCTTTGATAATCCGAACAGAGCCATTGACAGGCAAGGTAATAGCCTTAGTTGGCAAATGAGTCACCATACGGGTCAATCGTTTCATAGTGCTATCTTCACCATTAAGATCATTATGGAAATCCTTAGAAATCGTAAGGTCCAAGTAATACTCATAGACACGTTTTCCAAAGTTTTCCGCAGAAATTTCATAGAGCTTCTCAGCCCACTTAGTTTCATCTTTTTCTGGCGTTACTATAGCCGCTTCCAAAATTGCCCCTGCTAAATCATTATCATGATAATACAGTATTCCAAACATCTTGTCAGTGATGATATTGTCCAAATAAGTATTTCCATGAGCAATGATAGGTGTACCGCTTGCCAAGGCCTCCAAATAAGTCAACCCTTGAGTCTCACTGGTTGATGCCGAGATAAAGAAATCAGCAGCCTTATAGTAAAGAGCTGTTTCGCCAGGTGCAATCATACCAGTGAAAACCACCTTATCCTCAATACCAAGTTTCTTAGCTTGGGACTTCAAGTGTGGTAGATAAGGTCCATCGCCAGCAACAACTAACCGAACTTTGTCCTCTTCCTCTAAAACCGAAGGTAGAGCCGCCATAACTGCTTGGATATTTTTCTCATAAGAGACACGAGACAAGCTCAACAACATGGTTTCATCTGAGGAAATACCAAGCTTGGCTCTCAAGTCCGACACATCTTCCTCAGTAATCTCTGGACGCTGGAATTTCTCAAGTTCAATACCTGTTGGAATGACCCTTTTCTCAGCAGCAACCTTATACTTGAGCAAAAGGTCATAAACAATCTCACTCGGGCAGATAACCCCATCCAAGTCACTCATAAAACCACGAACAATGTACTTAACCATACTCGGTCGAATAACCATACCTTTGGCAATATAGCGGACATAGTCTTCATACTGGGTGTGATAGGTGTGTACAACAGGTATCTTAAGTTCATGCGCAATGGCAATCCCTAGAAGCCCCAAGGAGAACTCTGTCTGCGTATGAATAATATCTAGCTTGTACTGTTTTGCAATCTCTAAAGCCTTAGAAAAGCCACGATAAGCCACTCGACGATCCTTAAAAGCAAAGAAGGGCACACTAGGAATACGAATAATCTGCCAGTCTTCATAGCGATCAACATCTCTATCAGTCGTAGTAAAAATAAAGACATTATGCCCCATTTTTTCCAACTGCGTCTTCAGTGTGCGAATACTAGTCGCAACACCAGATACCTGTGGAAAATAGGTATCCGTAAACAATCCGATACGCATTTAAATCTCCAATACTTCTTTGTAGGCTTTAGCAAGTTTTTGGGCGACATCATCAATCGAGCGACTTTCCGCAACCTTGTATCCTGCTTCACGCTTGTCCACTTTACCATCGATAATATCTTGTAAGGCCACTACAAATTCATCCACATTGTGACCAAATGAAGCAGATTTCTCATCAATCCAACCCTCATAAACAGGGATATCACGTAAGACTACATGTTGGTGACTAGCAAGGGCTTCAAGTACTACAATTCCTTCTGTCTCTTCATAAGATGGGAAAAAGAAGGCGTTGGCACCACTCATAGCTCCCTGGAAGACATCTCCCGTGAAATAACCTGGGAAGCTGACATTATCAGGATGCTTACCATTGACAATGTCTCGAATCTTTTTAGGAATTAGCCATTTACTAATACTGCCTAGCCAAATGAAACGAACATGTGGCATCTTCTCAGCAACCTTGACAAAATCTTCAATTCCCTTACGTTGGAAGTAAAGACCCGCACAAATAACCACTGGTTGTCCTTCCTCGATACCAAAGTAATCTCGGAAAACTTCTTCCTTGCGTGGGTCCTTGCCGTATTTTTTCAGATCAATCCCATTTGAAACAGCAATGATTGGTGTGGTCACCCCATAAGATTGAATCAATTTTTTAGAATACTCAGATGGCGTAATCACGTAATCAGCCTTTTGATACATATGGGTCAAATATTTCCCAAAAAGTGACGCCATGAAGTTAGAACCAATGAATGAATTTTCAAAGTCTTCACGTGTCGAATGACCATGCATGATGACCTTCTTACCACGACGTTTTGCTGCATGCAACAACATCAAACTGCGTGGTCCATAAGTATTGATATGAACAACATCATAATCACCCAAGATGTCTGTTGTATAGGGAATCCCCGCCAAGTCCAAGGCACGCATCTGATGGTGAAGAGCCCGTCCGATTCCTGATTTTTCAAGAATCGATTTTCCTTCAAGATAAAGTAGAACTTTCATACTCATAATTATAGCTTAATTTGTTCGAAATTTCATCTTGCAGTTAACTTTATCTTGATTTCTCATTTAATGAGATAGGGTAGAAAAGCACAAAAAAGATCGAGTACTCTCGATATTTTAGGTCATCGTCTTAAACGTTTTTACGGCGACGATGGCTATATGCTACACCCATGACTGCTACCACTCCTAGTGATAGCAAATCAGTATCATTAGTTTGATTAGTCTCTGGAAGTTGAGGACCTGATTTCTCAGAGGATACAACTGGCTTAGCTGATTTTGGTGTCACCGGTGGAGTAGGCGGAGTTGGTGTTGTTCGAGGTTTTAGTAGAATGAAACTATTGTTGAATTCCATATTGAAAGGAAGGAGAACCGCTGCTACAAGCAGATTATCCTTTTCACCGACAGTCTTAGTAACAGTCACTTAGACTTTTCTAAAACGGTCTTTAAGGACAAATTGGAATTGATCTGCTTTTAGATCTTGCATAACACCTGTCTTAGTTAATTCCTTGCTGAACTGAATAGTGGCTTTAGTTGGAGTCGCAAACTTATTGTTAAAGATACCTACTGTCTTCTGGGTAGGAAACCTTGGCAACCAATTTAACTTGGTTATCGACAGTTTCACGAACAAGCTGAATAGTGATATTGGCTTCTAGCTTATCATATACCACATCTTCATCATTTCCTGGAACTTCAGTCACGCGATAATGATAGATGCTTGGCTTGCTAAGTGAGAAATCTGAAAAGACAATTTTACTCTTGGCATCATTAGTGGTTTCCCCTAACTCAACAGGATTGGCACCATCAGTAACATCAAGGAGTTTGAATGTAAACTCTCTATCTTTGAGGCCTCTACCTGTCAATTCCTTTTCAAGTTCAAAATTGAAATGAATAAGGTTATCCCCGATGGCATCTCCACAACCTCCATCCAAGTGAATGGTTGACTTATAAGAATTAGAAATAACATCAGCATGAAGCTTAATACGGTTAACAGGGTTGTGTGATTCTTCAACAGGTTGTGTCAAACGGGTTTGATATCAAACATAGACCATGCGGTCTAACTGATTAAGTTTAAGATCAAAATGGGAGTCGTCATAAGAGAAACTCTTAATCAGGTCTATAGCAGATCCCTTGTCAATTCAAGGATCTGCTAAATCAATGTAGCGAAGCTGTAGAGAACCGTCCAAAAACCGTTGATTGTCAGACCAAGTGTCAATCAATCTCAAGTTGTTATGGACAAGACGTGAGTCGTTAAGACACATTTGCCAATTTAGAAGAGTTAGACTCTGCTTATCTTAGCTTCCCCATTTAGAGATGACCTCTTCCCATGGAGGAGGTGACTGCACTTTACCCACTGTAACTTGAATGATACGTCCCACAAAATCAAGAGTAATATGCTCCCTTTCTTCTACTTCATCAGAATATAAGGTATCCAACTCCCAAATCATAAGCTTATTGTTTAGATGGATCTTGAAATAATTATTAAAAGTCGTTGTGATACGATTCTTTTCAGGATTTATCTATTCAAGACCCACAATTTCATTTTTAGGATTATAGACATTGATCTCGTAGCTAGTAGGGAAACGCAGCCTTAAATCACAGAATAGATTATTCATGATTCTATCTTCCTATTTTTGCAATCCTTTTCAACAAGAGTTACACGCTATTTTCAGAACTTTGCAAGTAAATAGATAGTGCAATCTAAAAAAACTTATATTATAGACTTTATGGTCAGACCCCTCTTTTAACATTGTTTCACTTCCTCATTTTTTGCCATAATTTTAATTGTGATTCTATTTTAAAAATGCCGAAATTCAAGTTATTGCTTTCAAAGATTGGAAGATTATATGAATGTATAGTAGAAAAAAACTGCCATCCTCTTAAGAATGACAGTAGCTTTTAACCTTATTAAGAAGGTGGACCTTAACACTCATTTATACTACTTAAGCAAGTTCTTTGAGAAACTCCACTAGGATCGCAGCTGATTGTTTACCCGCCTGAATAATAAATTCGTCAAAGGTAATATTAGCGTCATGAGCTGCTGTATCACTCATAGCACGGACAACGATGAAAGGCTTCTTCACACTTTGTGCAGCTTGAGCAATGGCTGCTCCTTCCATTTCCACGGCTAAGACTTCTGGAAAGTGCCCTTTAATAGCATCAATCTTATCCTGACCTGCAATAAAGCTATCACCAGTCGCAATAAGACCAATTTTAGAGTCGATAGAGGCTTGAGCCAAAACCTTTTCAAAAGTCTCTACAAAGCTAGGGTCACTTTCAAAGTAAAGCGGCTGCATAGACATTTGACCATAATCATAGCCAAAAGCTGTCAAATCAACATCGTGGTAGACTAATCTTGATGCCACAACCACGTCCCCAATCTTAAGTTCAGGCGCTACGGCTCCTGCAGAGCCAGTGTTAATTAGGGCATCAACCTCAAAGTAGTCTGCCAGAACAGCCACAGACATGGCTGACATGACCTTCCCTACACCTGATTGCACCAAAACAACATCATGTTTACCTAATTGTCCTGTATAGTAGATATTGCCTAAAACAATTTCTTCAACCTTATTTTCCAATTGCTCCACTAGAAGCACTAATTCCTGCTCCATGGCAGCGATAATTCCGATTTTCATATAGTTCCTTTTTTACTTGTAATCTTAACAGAGATCAGCAAATACATCTATCCAACTCACAGACTTTTTAGAAATAAAAGACAGCAACAATGAGAATAATTAAGAGGACGACAATCCAAAAGAGAATGCGATTAAGCTTGTGCTGAAATTGATTACGTTTAGCATTCTCAATCCGGCGGCTCTTGTATGCAGAGGGCTGATAATTAGCCTCATAGTCCTCATCATAGAACTCTTCCTCGTAATCCTGATAATAAGGATGATCCTCTAAGTCAATTTCCCCACGCTTGGCTTGCTCAATGACATCGTCAGTCAAAAGTGGCTTACTCATAACTTATTTTCCTCCAAAATGAAGTGCATAGTACTGGAGAGCAATGATGGTTTTAGCATCCTGAATAGCACCTGAAGCTACGAGTTCCATACACTCCTCAT